>Ga0315900_10005012_pt1 | contig 18381 bp, 15 predicted proteins | sample LakEriMetagenome_FD_203521 | JGI IMG/M metagenome (GOLD analysis project Ga0315900, IMG submission 203521) | Freshwater fungal communities from buoy surface, Lake Erie, Ohio, United States - Buoy 12 MA114 | ecosystem: Environmental > Aquatic > Freshwater > Lake > Lake biofilm | place: USA: Lake... | reverse complement strand
AGGTCGCTGAGGCCGAAGTTCTGCGCCTCGTTCACGATGATCGTGTTGGCGTTCGGGATGTCGAGGCCGTTCTCCACGATGGTGGTGCACACCAGCACGTCGGTGTTGCCCTCGATGAAGTCGAGCATCACCTCCTCCAGCTTGTGGCCTTCTAGCTGACCGTGTCCCACGCCCACACGCGCACCGGGCACCAGCTTGCGGATCATGTCGGCGATGAACTCGATGTTCTTCACCTTGTCGTGCAGGAAGTACACCTGCCCGCCGCGTGACAGCTCGTACTCGATGGCACCGCGGATGGTCACCTCGTCGTATGGCTGCAGCATGGTGCTCACCGGATAGCGATTGGGCGGCGGCGTGCTGATGATGCTGAGGTCGCGCGCGCCCATGAGGCTGAACTGCAGCGTGCGCGGGATGGGAGTGGCGGTGAGGGTGAGCGTATCCACCGTGGCGCGCAGGGTCTTCAGCTTGTCCTTCACGTTCACGCCGAACTTCTGCTCCTCGTCGATGATCAGCAGTCCGAGGTCCTTGTACTGCACGTCCTTGCTCACCAGCCGGTGCGTACCGATGATGATGTCGATCTTCCCTTCCTTCAGGTCCTTCAGGATCTGGGTCTGGTCCTTCGTGCTGCGGAAGCGGTTGATGTAGTCCACGCGCACGGGCAGCCCCTTCATGCGGTTGCTGAAGCTCTTCCAGTGCTGCAGCGCGAGGATGGTGGTGGGCACCAGCACGGCCACCTGCTTGCCGTCGCACGCCGCCTTGAAGGCCGCGCGGATCGCCACCTCGGTCTTGCCGAAGCCCACATCGCCGCAGACCAGCCGGTCCATCGGGGTGGGCTTCTCCATATCGCGCTTCACGTCCTGGGTGGCCTTGTTCTGGTCGGGCGTGTCCTCGTAGATGAAGCTGGCCTCCAGTTCGTGCTGCAGGTAGTTATCCGGCTGGTAGGCGAAGCCCGGCTTGCTCTTGCGTTGCGCGTAGAGCTTGATGAGGTCGAAGGCCAGCGCTTTCACCTTGGCCTTGGTCTTCTCCTTCAGGTTCTTCCAGGCGGGCGTGCCGAGCTTGCTCACCTGCGGGGCCTTGTCGCCCTCGCCGCCGCTGTACTTGCTCACGCGGTGCAGGCTGTGGATGCCCACGTAGAGGATGTCGTTGTCGCGGTACTTCAGGCGGATGGCCTCCTGCATGCTGCCGCCCGCATCGATGGTCTCCAGCCCGCTGAAGACGCCCACGCCGTGATCGATGTGCACCACCAGGTCGCCGGGCTTCAGCTGCGTGAGCTCCTTCAGCGTGAGCGCCTGCGAGTTCTTGCGGAAGCCTTCCTTCAGCCGGTAGCGGTGGTAGCGCTCGAAGATCTGGTGGTCGGTGTAGAGCGCCAGCTTCAGCTCGGGGTCCACGAAGCCTTCGTGCAGGTCGAGCACCAGCGGCGTGAAGGCCACCTCGTGCTCCATGTCGTTGAAGATGGCGTAGAGCCGCTCGCTCTGCTTGGCGCTGTTGCAGGCGATGAGGTTGGTGTAGCCCGCGTTCTGCTTGTTGTGCAGGTCGCCGCTGAGCACCTTGAACTCCTTGGCGAAGGTGGGTTGGGGGCGCTGTTGGAAGTCAACGGCAATGCCGGGTTTCAGGTTGGCAGGTTGGGAGGTTGGCACGTTGCCCGTGCCCTCCAACTTGTCAACCTGGGAACCTGCCAACTTGCCAACTGAGTTGAAGAACACCTTCCTGAACCCCAGGGTCCCCTTCACCAATTCACTGTCCGTGCCGAGCAGCTCATCGGGGGTGGGGTGCTTGTCCTTGTCGGGCAGGCGCTCGTACGCTTCGGTGAGGAGCTTCAGTTGCTTCTTGGCCGCATCGCCGATGGCCTGCAGATCACGCAGCCAGAGCACGGTGTCCTCCGGCAGTTGCGCGAAGAAGGTCTGCTGGCGCGCGGTGTCCTCGTCCTGCAGGTCGGGTACGATCACCGCTTCGGCGAGGAACTCCACGGTCAGCTGGTCCTGCGGGTCGAAGCGGCGCACACTTTCCACGGAGTCCCCGTAGAGTTCGATGCGGTAGGGCTTGTCGCTGCCGTAGCTGAACACGTCCACGATGCCACCTCGGATGCTGAACTGCCCGGGCTCGTAGACGAACTCCACCCGCGTGAAGCCCGTTTCCTGCAGCCATTCCTGCATTGTGTCGATGGGCAGCTCCTCGTGGCGCTTCACGGTGAGCGTGTTCTTCTGCATCTCCTCCTTGCCCATCACCAGCGGGATCAGGGCTTCGGGGTAGGTGATGATGAGAAGAGGGGAGAATGGTGAAGGTGGAGAAAGTGGTAAGATGGAGGACCGCCCCGTTACTTTCTCACCATTCTCCCTTTTCTCACTATTCGTAACTGCATTCACCTTCATCAGGGCCTCCAGCACTTCCGTGCGGCTCACGCGCTCGCCATCATGGTGGCCTTCGGGGTCATATGGGGACCGGGACGGTGCCGGATAGAAAAACATCTCAGGAGCCTCCCCCTTCCTCCTGGCCGCACCGGTCCCTGCTTCTTCACCTCCTCTCTTCTTCACCTCCTCAACACGGAGCGCTTCGAGGTCATTGAGGAAATACGCGGCCGCTTCACGATCGGTGAGCACGAACACATGCACGCCGCCGCGCTGCTCGATCACGGCGTTGGCGATGAGCGCTTGCGACGAGCCGATGGTGCCGGCGATCTGCACGCGTGCGGACTTCTCGCGCAGGCCATCGGCCACGCGGGCCACGCGGGCATCGGCGCGGTAGAGGGAGAGGAGGTCCGCAAGGGTGCGGATGGAGAGCGTGGTGATGGACATGGACGCTGCAAAGCCCGAAACCCGGTGCCGCACAACGCGGGCATCGGGTTCGGGAGGCGCGCAAAGCTAGCGTTCGCTCAGGCCTTCATCGCCGCCTCCACCATGTTCCTGCTGCCGATGAAGAGCGGGCAGCGCTGGTGCAGTTCGGTGGGCTTCAGGTCCAGGATGCGCGTGGTGCCATCAGTGGCCATGCCGCCGGCCTGCTCCACGATGAAGGCGAGCGGGTTGGCCTCGTAGAGCAGGCGCAACTTGCCTTTCGGAGCTTTCTGCGTGCCTGGGTAGAGGTAGATCCCGCCTTTCAGCAGGTTGCGGTGGAAGTCGGCCACCAGGCTGCCGATGTAGCGCGCGCTGAGCTTTTTCTGCTTGCACGCATCGATGTAGGTGCGCACACCGTCGCTGAATTCGAACCAATTGCCCTCGTTCACCGAGTAGATCTTGCCGTCCACCGGTGTCTTCATGTCCGGATGGCTCAGGCAGAAGGTGCCGATGCTGGGGTCGAGCGTGAATCCGTTCACCCCGTGGCCCGTGGTGTACACGAGCATGGTGCTGCTGCCGTAGATGATGTAACCGGCCGCCACCTGCGCACTGCCGGGTTGCATGAAGTCCTCCAGTGTCGCTTTACTGCCGGTGCTCACACGGCGGTAGATGCTGAAGATGGTGCCGATGCTCACGTTGACGTCGATGTTGCTGCTGCCGTCCAGCGGGTCCATCGTCACCACGTACTTGCCACCGTTGTCGAAGTGCACGATGTCGTCGTTCTCCTCGCTGGCCACGGCGCATACCTGGCCCTGGCTGCGGAGCAGGCGGATGAAGAGGTCGTTGGCGTACACGTCCAGCTTCTGCTGCGCCTCGCCCTGCACGTTCTCGGTGCCTTGCGCCCCAAGGATGTCCTCGGCCAGCCCCGCCTTGTTCACTTCCCGGTTCACCATCTTGCCCGCAAGGCGGAAGCTCGTGAGCAGCTGGGTCAGCTCACCGGTGGCATAGGTGAACTCGTGCTGCCGTTCAACGATGAACTCCGCGAGGGTCTTGATCTTCGCCATGGGACAAAGATGCGGCACCGCTTTCTTTGCGCGCATGGAGGCCATCGTACGTAAGGCCGAGGAGCGCGATGTACCGCGCATGCTTGAATTGGTGCGGGAGCTGGCCGTGTTCGAGCGGGCGGCGGACGAGGTCACCGTGACCGAGGAGCACATGCGGGATGCCGGCTTCGGAGCCGACCCGGTCTGGGTGGGCTGGGTGGCGGAGGTGGATGGTGTGATACAAGGCATGGCGGTCTGCTATGAGCGCTATTCCACATGGAAGGGGCGCCGGTTGTACCTGGAGGACATCATCGTTACGGAACAGGCGCGCGGGCGCCGGCTGGGCGAGCAGCTCTTTCTGGCATGCCTGCGCCACGGGGTGGACAAGGACTACAATGGGATGCTGTGGCAGGTGCTCGATTGGAACACGGACGCCATCCGGTTCTATGATCGCTTTGGTGCGCAGTACTCCGCCGAATGGCTGAACGGGTCCCTGGACAAGGCGCAAATGGTGAACTTGGCCGCCCGATGAAGGTCTTCAAGTTCGGCGGGGCCAGCGTGAAGGACGCGGCCGGTGTGCGCAACGTGGCGGGCGTTCTGTCGCACTTCATCCAGGATGATCTGCTCATCGTGGTGAGCGCCATGGGCAAGACCACCAATGCCCTGGAGGAGGTGGTGTGGGCCTACGCCGAAGGGCGGGACACCAAGCCGCTGGTGGAGGCGATGCGCAGCACCCATTTCGGTGTCCTGGATGAAGTAGCGCCCGGCGATGAGGCGGCGCGCACTGCCCTGGAGGCCTCGTTCCGCGAGCTGCAGCGCACCCTGGCCCAGCGCTCCAGTGGACAGGTGGATAAGGACTACGACCAGCTCGTCTCGCTCGGTGAGGTATGGAGCACCCTGGTGGTGAGCGCGCACCTCAAGCATGCCGGTATCGCGAACACCTGGCTGGATGCGCGGACCGTGGTGCGCACCGATGGCAGCTTCCGCGCGGCAAAGGTGGAATGGCAGGCCTGTGAGAGCCTGGCCGCACTGTACCTGAAACCCTTGTTCACCAACTCACCCGGCCGCGTGCTCACCCAGGGCTTTATCGGGCGCACGGCCGAGGGGCAGGCCACCACGCTTGGCCGCGAGGGCTCTGATTTCTCCGCCGCCATCTTCGCCTACCTGCTCGATGCGGAAAGCGTGACCATCTGGAAGGATGTGCCCGGCATGTTCAACGCGGACCCCAAGCGCTTCCCCGATACGAAGCTGCTGAGCCACATCAGCTACCGCGAGGCCATCGAGCTCAGCTACTTCGGCGCCAGCGTGATCCACCCACGCACCCTGCAGCCGTTGCAGCGCAAGCACATTCCCCTTTACGTACGCTCCTTCATCGACCTGGCCGCGCCCGGCACCACCATCGATGACCGCAGCGAGAATGACTCGCTGGTGCCGTCGTTCATCGTGAAGCCGGAACAGCTGCTCATCAGCATCACCCCCCGCGATCTCAGCTTCATCGTGGAGGAGAACCTCAGTGGCATCTTCTGGCTTTTCGCCCAGCATAACGTGCGTATCGACCTGATGCAGAACAGTGCGCTGGCCTTCAGCGTGGTGGTGGACGACACCCCGCGCAGCCGCCAGCTGATAGCGGAGGTGCGCAAGGGTTACGAGGTGCGCTACAACGAGGGATGCGAGCTGGTCACCGTGCGGCACTACGATGAGGCCACGCTGGTGCGGCTCACGGCCGGCCGGGAGGTCCTGCTGGAGCAGCGCAGCCGCAACACCGCGCGCTTCGTGCTGAAGTAGGTTGACCGGTCAGGGTATACACGCCGATCGTGGAGAACTTGGCCGGGTGGGGACCACAGGCCGTGCCCCTGTGGAGGAACGGACCCGGTAGTTTCGCCCCATGTTGCGCATTCCGTGCTACTTGTTCATCAGCCTGCTCACCGTGTTGTGCCAGGGCACACCGGTACGGGGCCAGGCCACCGGACCCATACCGTCAACCGACAGCACAGCCTACTGGCAGCGTTCCCTCTTCGTTGCGGACAGCGTGGGTGACGCGCGGTCGGCCGTGCGTGCCCGACTTGCCCTCGCAGCCGGCGCCAACAACGCCAGGTCGTTGCGCATGGTGCGCGAGGCGCTCGCGGTGGTGGATAGTGCCGGCCTAGATCCCGCATTCGGGCTCGCTGCCGCAGAGCGGCACGTAGCCTTGCTTTCCTCCCTGGGTATGGTGGCCGCCGCCGGCGATGCATGGCCCGATGTGCTGCGCTACAAGGATGCCGTGATGCAGCAGGATGCACGAAGCTCGCTGGACGCCCTGCGGACCGGGATGGAGCTGCGCCTTGCACAGGCGGCCGACAGCATGGCCCGCGTCATTGCCGACGAGCGTATTGCGCGGGCCCACGCCGAGGCGGCGCTGGGATCTGAGCGGCAGCTTTGGATGTTCGCAGCGATCGGCAGTGGCGCGCTGGCGCTGGTCGCGCTGGTGCTGCTCGCCGCGCTCCACTTCGGGCCCTGGAAGCGCATGCGGCGCGAATTGGCCGAACTGCGACAGGAGGTCACCTGGCTGCGTGTGGTGCACCGCAAGCAATTGGAGTCGAAAGCCACGCCTCAGCAGGTCGCTGTGGTACCGGATGCTCCCGCCACGGTGCCCCCCGCTCCGCCCACGCGCACCGCCCCGGTGGAGACCGCTCCGGCGGGTACGGCTGCCGTGAATGAGGATGCGGTGCTTCTCGAGCTTGTGAAGCGGCGCAGCGTGGAGCGCCTGTACACCCTGCGTGAGGCCCGTATGCGCGGCGATCGCGAGAAGGTGCTGCGCGTGGTGCGCTCGCTCAAGCCGCAACTGGTCTCCCTCGATGCCGCCTACTTCACCGAGCTGTGTGGCCGGCTGGTGGCTGAGGATGTGGATACGACCGCCTGGTCGAGGGATCTCGACCGCTTCGAGCAGGGTGTGCAACGGCTGATCGAGGAGCGCGGCTGATCACTCGGCCGCGTCGAGCAGCGTGATGAGCCTGCCCGGATCGTCGGTGATGATGCCGCTCACACCAAGGTCGATCATGCGGTGCATGTCGTCCTTGTCGTTCACGGTCCATGCCAGCAGCCCGATGTCCCTTTCGGCGAGCCGGTCCACCAACGCCTTGTCGACCAGCTGGTGGTTCGGGGAGTAGTACGTGGGTGTGAAGCTCAGCCGTTGCAGGTTGGCGTCCAGGCCATCGTTGTTCTCGACCAGCAGCGAGGTGGGCAGTTCTTCGTTCAGGAGGTGCACGGCTTCGAGCACGGCGGGGTCGAAGGACTGCACCACGCAGCGCTGCTCGATGCCCAGGTCAGCGATCTCGGCCAGGACCCGTGCGGCGAAGGCCTCCGGCAGGGGCTGGTGGGTGCCGTACAGTGCCGGATCGCTCTTGATCTCGATGGAGTAACCCGGTGACGGGGTGCCGTCCTGCAGTACGTGCTCATCCACGGCCTCCACCACCTGCCGCAGCGTGGGTTTCACGGCCGGCCTGTTCTCCTGCTCGGGAAAGTCCGGATGCGGAGCGCTTCCGCAGTCGAAGGTCTGCACCTCGGCCACGGTCATGCGGTGGATGTTGAAGTTGCGTTCCTCGGCGCCGGTGATGCTGTCGCCCGCGGGGGTGCGGCAGATGCGGTGTTCCATCCAGGGCTCATGGCTCACCAGCACCTCTCCGTCGCCGGTGATCACCACGTCCATCTCCAACCAGTCGCAGCCGAGGTCGGCCGCTTTCAGAAAGCCCTGCACAGTGTTCTCGGGCAGCACCGCGCGGCAGCCGCGATGGCCATGCACTTCGGGTCGCATCATGGGTTCATGGGTGCATGCAGCCGTCAGGGCGATGGCCGCCATGGCCGCGATCAGGCGGGTGGACAGGTGCGCATCACAGGGTGCCATCGGAAACCGCATTGAGGATCTTGTCGGCGAGCACGTTCGCCACTTTGAAGTGGCTTTCGTGGGTGATGCCCGCCACGTGGGGGCTAAGGATCACACGATCGCACGCGTAGAGGCGTTGCAGTATGTGCTGCGGGGCATCACTGTGCAGGCCCAGGAGGTCGCGCCGCTCGAACTCGAGCACGTCCAGGCAGGCGCCCCGCACGCGCCCGTCATCAATGGCGTCCAGCAGTGCCGCCGTATCCACGAGCTGGCCGCGTGCGGTGTTGATGAACCAGGCGGGGCGCTTCAGCCGCGCGAAGAACGCCGCATCGGCATAGTGCTCCGTCTCCGCGGTGAGCGGCAGGTGCAGGCTTATCACGTCGCTGTGTTCGAGCAGTTCGTCGAGACCGGTCTCGCGTACGTGGTCCGGTGCATAGTGGTGCAGGTACTTGTCGTGCGCCAGGATCTTCACCCCGAAGCCGCGGAGCACCCCGGCGAACGCGCTGCCCATGCGGCCGAAGCCGATGATGCCCACGGTGCTGCCGTTCAGCTCATGACCGGAGTTCTCCCGGCGGCGCCACTTGCCCCCACGTACCTCGCGGTCGGCGCGTGGCAGGTGGTTCATCAGGGCCAGCAGCATGGCGATGGCGTGCTCGGCCACGGCGTCGCGGTTGCCTTCGGGCGAATTGAACACGCGAATGCCGCGCCGGTCGCATACGGACCGGTCGATGTTCTCCAGGCCCGCGCCGGCCCGCGCGATGAAGCGCAGCCGTGGGGCGTGGTCCAGGCTCACGGCATCGAGCATGATGCGGCCGCGCACCACGATGCCTTCCGCGTCATGCAGCCGGGCCAGCAGCTCGGCGCCCTCCAGTTCGCTGGCATCCACGCACACGTGGCCCGCCGCGACCAGCCGTTCGCTCAGCACAGTATCCACGCTGTCGATGAAGACGATCTTCATAGCAGGATCCCCGCCAGGAAGAACGAGGCGATGGTGAAGTAGATGACCAGTCCGGTGATGTCCACCACGGTGGCGACGAAGGGTGCGCTGCTCACGGCCGGGTCCATCCCCAGGCGTTTCAGCACGAGCGGGAAGGAGCTGCCCACCAGGTTGCCCCACAGCACCACGCCGGTGAGCGAAACGCCGATGGCGAGACCGATGGCCACCCAGTGCGGACCATAGATGTCCGTGAACTGGGCGTAGAAGGCCACGCGCATGAAGCCGACGAGCCCGAGCACCAGGCCGAGGGTGATGCCCACGCTGCTCTCGCGCTTCACGATGCGCCACCATTCCTTGGTGGTCACATCGCCGAGTGCGAGGGCGCGGCAGATGAGCGATGATGCCTGGGAACCGGTATTGCCGCCGGAGGAGATGATCATCGGTACGAAGAGGGCCAGCACCACGGCCTTGGCGATCTCGTCCTCGAAGAAGGCCATGGCGGTGGCGGTGAAGCCCTCGCCCAGCAGCAGCACCACCAGCCAGCCGGCGCGCTTGCGCACCATCTCCCACAGGCTGCTGTTGCTGTAGCTGTACTCCAGCGCCTCCATGCCGGCCATTTTCTGAACGTCCTCCGTCTCCTCCCGGCGGATGGTATCCATCACGTCGTCCACGGTGATGCGGCCCACCAGGCGTCCGCGGTCGTCCACCACGGGCATTACCACCAGGTTGTATTTCTCCATCAGCCGGGCCACCTCCTCGGCATCGGTGCTCGCCTTCACCACCGCCGTGTCCGGGTCGTAGATGTCCTTCACCGGGGTGCGCAGGCTCTCCGTGATGAGCTTCTTCAGCGGGATGGCCCCCACGAGCTTGCCATGGTCGTCCACCACGTGGATCTGGTACACGTTGTCGATGTCCTCGCCGTGCTTGCGCAGCTCGCGGACACAGTCCAGCATGCTCGCCCCCACGTTCACCTTCACCAGCTCCTTGGCCATGAGGCCGCCGGCGGTGTTGCCATCGTACGTGAGCAGCTCGGTCAGCTCGCTTTTGAGCTCCGGGTCCTCGATGCTGTCGAGCACTTCCTGCTGCTTGTCCTCGGGCAGCTCGGCGATCACGTCGGCCGCATCGTCCGAATCCAGCTGCTCGATCACCTCCCCGGCGATCTCCTCGGCGCTGAACGTGCCCAGCAGCGCATCCCGGCGGTCGTCCGGCAGTTCGGTGATGACCTGTGCGGCCACCTCCGAGTCCAGCAGGTCGTAGATGTACTGCGCCTCCTCCAATTCCACGCGGTCCAGCACGGTGGCGATGTCCGCCGGGTGCAGCTCGCTCACCTCGGCCAGCAGGGCCTCGTTGTGCTGGTGGCGCACAAGCTCCTGGATGCGTTCCAGGCCGTTGTCGGTGAGCTCGAAGGACATGGGGGCCCTGCGCGGACAGTGCCGGCGCAGCGCGAAACTACGTGGACAGGGCGAGCGTCAGCTCCACGAACGCATCCACGCCCAGCTGTTCGGCCCGGAGCCTGGCCAGGTGCGTGGGCAGTGCGCGGCCCGCCGGCACCAACATCCGGAGCGCATTGGACAGGGTCTTGCGCCGCTGGTTGAACGCTGCCTTCACCACGCGCACGAACAGTTGCTCATCGCATGGCAACCGCTGTACATGATTGCGCCGCATGCGGATCACGGCACTGCGCACCTTGGGCGGAGGGATGAAGGAGCCGGGTTCAACGGTGAAGAGCGGCTCGCATGTGTACCAGGCCTGCGCCAGCACGCTGGTGATGCCATAGGTGCGGCTGCCGGGGGGGGCGCAGATGCGATCGGCCACCTCCTTCTGGAACATGCCCACCAGTTCCGTCACACGGTCGCGCTCCTCCAGCACCTTGAAGACGATCTGCGTGCTGATGTTGTAAGGGAAGTTGCCGATCACCGCGAGCGGACCGTCGCCCAGTGCACCCAGGTCGGCCTGCAGGAAGTCGCGCTCCACCACATGCAGGTCGGGCCAGGTGGCTGCCAGGTGCGCCACGCTCTCGCGGTCCACCTCGAAGCAGGTGAGCCCGCCCGGCCGGCCGATGAGATGGCGGGTAAGGGCCCCCGTGCCCGGCCCCACCTCGATCACGTGCGTGTGGCCACCGTGGCCGGTCAGGCTTTCCGCGATGCGCTGCGCGATGCCATCCTCCTTCAGGAAGTGCTGGCCAAGGTGCTTTTTCGCGCGGACGGACATCGGGAGGGATGACGTGTGAAGTATGGCGGTCGGCTTGGTTCCTCGTTCACCGATCAAGCGTGGCCCCGATCACCCCTATGCGGTATGCACCACTTCCAGCAGGGTGCGGAACGCGGCGAGACGGCCACCATAGTGTTTCTGCGTTTCAGCCTGCAGGCGTGGTGCGTGCTCGGCCTTGTATCGCTCGTAGGTGGCCATGTCCGCGCAGGTGTATTGGATGGCGTAGGAGAGGCCGCCCTCCTCCTCGGCCAGGATGCGCATGATGCGGTTGTCCAGGAAGAGGCCCGTGGCCATCACGTCGGGGATGTGCACCTCCTTCATCCAGCGCAGCCATTCCACGGCCACATCCGCGTCCACGTTGATGGTGACGTTGTAGACGATCATTGCGGTCCGTTCAGGAACTTCTCCTCGGGCGTCTGCGGGTCGGCATGGTCGCCACGCAGGTGGCGGAACCGCTCGCGCGCCTCGGGTACGAAGATGCTGCCACCCTGCTCGAACAGGAGCTTCTCGTAATACCCTTTGGCCTTCTCCGGATCGTTCAGCTTCTCCTCGTACAGCCGGCCGAGGTCCAGCAGGGCGTTGTCCACCAGGATCTCCGTGGGATGCAGTTCCAGTAATTTCTGCAGGAAGGTGGCGGCCGTATCGTACTGGTGGCGTGCATGGGCGATGCGGAAACGCTCATACAGGATGTCATCGCCCAGGCTGTTCAAGGGGAATGCGATGTTCAGGCTGTCGAGCACCTCCAGTGCCTCGTTGTACCGGTGCTGGTAGGTGAGGAGCTGCGCATCGGCGAAGGGCTTCAAGGGGGAGTTGAGGGTGTCGTTGCCGAGGTTGTCCGTGATCAACAGCGACAGTTCCATGGCATCGTTCGCGATGAGCTTGCTGGTGCTCTGCTTCAGCACGTCCAGCTGGGCCTTGGCCCAGAGGAAGTCGCCGGCATAGAAGCTCACCTTCGCGTTGCGGAGCCTTGCTTCGTGACCGAGCACATCGTTCTTGTAGTCTAGGTCCACCTGCGAGTACAGCAGCGAGGCCTCCCAGATGTCGCCGTCGAGCACGTGTATGTCGCCGAGGTCGAGTTTGAGCTGCGCCACGGTGCGCGGGTCCACGCCAGCGGTGGCGATGGCGCCGTTCAGCAGATCGATGGCCCCCACCCGGTCGTTCAGGTAGTACGCCTTGAGCCGGGCCAGGCCCCGCAACAATTCGGTGGTGTTGGGCCCCGGTCCCAGTTCCCCCAGGGCAAGCTGGTATTGGGCTTCCAGTTCGGCCAGCTCGGTGGCGGGCGGTTCTGCCTGCTCCGTGATCCGTGCGTCCAGTGCGCGCACCAGGCCAAGGCGTGCGGCGATGTAGTTGGCTCCGGCCTTGCCCAGGTCCAGTATGTACTGGAAGCATTTGCGGGCCATCTCCCACTCCTTGTTCGTCACGGCGATCTCCGCCAGCTCCATCAACCGCTGCCCCCCCTCGCTGAAGCGCTTGTCCATGGCTTTGGCCTGGACGAACGCACTGGTGAGGTCCTTCTGCTGCAGGCTCAGCCAGATGAGCATCTCGGGCAACAACGTATTGTCCGGTGTGCGCTGCGACCGCCGGAGCAGTTCCGTACGGAGCAGGTCCGTGCGGGCGTCGCGCCGGGTGAGCTCCAGGCTTCGTGCAAGCCCGTTCTGCACCGATTGCAGGTAGCTCGGGTTGGCGGTCACCAGGTCCAGGTAGGCGTTCACCGTGGCTTGGACGTCGCCTTTCGCGGCATAGAGCTGGGCCAGGTCGAACAGGAAGGCGTTCGGGTCCGCCTTCACGGAGCGCCGGCCCCGCTCGTATGTCTCCAGTGCACGGTCCAGCTCGTTGTACTTCTGGAAGGCACTGGCCAGGCCACGCACACTGTTCACATCCTCCTTCAGGCCTTTCATGGCCTTGTCAAAGAGCTGTTCCCCCTTTTCCGGTTGTCCGGCAAGTTTTTGCACGGCGCCCTGGTCCACCAGGTACCGGGGATCGCCCTGCCGGCGTGCCATCTCCTTCGCCAGCTCCAGTGCGTCCGCGTATTGCTTCAGCGCCAGGTGGCAGCGCAGGAGCTGGTCATAGTTGAAGGCGCTGGGCTGCTGCTTGTAGAGCTTGCCATAATAGAGCGCCGCCCGCTCGAAGTCGCCCTGCTGCATGTACTGCGCCGCCAGCTGGTCGTCCGTGGCCTGGGCCATCGATGCAACGGCGCACAGCAGCAACAGGGGCCACCAGCGGCGCAGGCGGTGCGTTGGGCGCATCATGGGGTGGCCGACGATGCGGGCCGCAGCAGGCTGTCCACCACCGGGGCCAGGGTGGACAATGTGCTGCGTGCGTTCTTGTAACTGTTCACCACCACCGTGGCGTTGTGCTCCACGGCCCGCAGCGCCAGGCGTTCCTGTTCGATATAGGCCGCTTCGTCCGCCGGCTCCAGCAGGCCCTTGTCCACGTCGTTGCGCAGGTCGAGCAATTGCTCGCGCGAACGCTTCAGTCCGATGAGCACCGAGCCATGTTCGGAACGCGCGCGCGCCAGGGTCTTGTCCATCAGGCGGTGGTAGTTGCCCAGCGCGAGCGCCGTGGGCTTGTCCAGCGTGTCGCGCAGGCGGGTCACCAGCCGGTCGCTGTGCTGTGCGTAGGCCGTTCCCCATGCGGCGATGTCCGCGGTGTCCTGGGTGTTCATCAACTGCAGGAGGCTGTCCGTGCGGTGCAGCAGGCTGTCCACCTGGGCGAGGTGCGCGGCATCATGCCCGCGGCGGCAGGCCTGCGGAAGTGTGCACAGCAGGAACGCCGCCATGGCGAGGATCGGTACGCGCATGCTCATCGGCGTATCATGTCGAAGCCGGTGTAGGGCTGCAGCGCCTTCGGTATCCGGATGCCTTCCGGCGTCTGGTTGTTCTCCAGCAGCGCGGCCACGATGCGGGCCAGCGCCAGTGCACTGCCGTTGAGCGTGTGGAGCAGCCTGGTCTTTTTGTCCTCGCCCTTGAAGCGCAGTTTCAGCCGGTTGCTCTGGTAGGTCTCGAAGCAGCTGATGGAGCTCACCTCCAGCCAGCGCTGCTGGGCGCCCGCGTATACCTCCATATCGTAGGTCATGGCGCTGGAGAAACCCATGTCGCCGCCGCACAGGAGCAGCTGCCGGTAGGGGAGTTCCAGGTCGCGCAGCAGGCCTTTCACGTGCTCCACCATCTCCTCCAGCGCGGCGTAGCTGTTCTCCGGCCGCTCGATGCGCACGATCTCCACCTTGTCGAACTGGTGCACGCGGTTGAGGCCGCGCACGTGCGCCCCGTAGCTGCCTGCCTCGCGGCGGAAGCAGGGTGTGTAACCCACATTCTTGACCGGCAGCCTGGCCGCATCGATGATCTCGTCGCGGTACAGGTTGGTGATGGGTACCTCGGCCGTGGGGATCAGGTACAGGTCATCGGCCGTGGCATGGTACATCTGGCCCTCCTTGTCGGGGATCTGGCCCGTGGCGAATGCGCTGTCCTTGTTCACCAAGTGCGGAGGGATCACCTCGGTGTAGCCGGCGGCGATCGCCCGGTCAAGGAAGAAGCTGATGAGCGCCCGCTGCAACCTGGCGCCCTGGCCCATGTACACCGGGAAGCCGGCCCCCGTGAGCTTCACGCCCAGGTCCATATGGAGCAGACCATACTGCTCGCCCAGCTCCCAGTGCGGTTTGGCGTCGGCAGGCAGCGAGGGGAGCACACCTTCCTGCATCACCACGGTGTTGTCCTCGGCGCTGCGGCCTGCCGGCACACGTTCGTGCGGTGCATTGGGGATCAGGCAGAGCTGGTCGCGGAGCGCATGTTCGGTGCGGTCCAGCTCCTCCTGCAGGCGCCCGATCTCGGCTTTCAGGTGCCCGGTGCGGGCGCGGGCCGCTTCGGCCTCGTCCTTCTTTCCGCCCTTCATCAGTTCACCGATGCTCCGGCTCAGGGCGTTGAGCTCGGCCTGCTGCGCATCCAGCGCGTTCTGCGTGCCGCGGCGCGCTGTATCCAGCTCCACGGCCCGTGTCATCAGGCCCTTGGCGTCGATGTTCCGTTTGCTCAGGCGCGCGATGGCCTCGTCGAGCTGTTCGCGCAGGTAGGATGTTTCCAGCATGGCTCCTCGTTCCGTTCCCGGTGGGTGTGCGAAAGTAACGGGGCCAACGGCCTGCCCCACCGGGTTTCACAGCCCCTTGGTCAACAGCCAGGCCCGCACCTTCAGCCGGTCCAGCAGGTCGGCGATAACGAATTCGTGCCGTGTGGTCAGGTCGATCACCCGCCCCGCATCGTCCGTGAGGCAGAACACATGCAGGCCGCGGTTCACGTACGCGAAGCCCAGGTGGCTGAGCGCGGGCAGGCGGGCATGGTGGTGTTTGAGGGGGCGCAGGCCGTTGAGCACGGTGTTGAGCTCCTCGAGGTCATCGGTCGGCACCTGTACGGCCGGCGCCCGCTGGCGCCACAACTGCCAACCGGTCGCTTCCGCACTGGCAGTGGTCCAGGACCGCTGCGGCAGGTGGAGGAAGATGCGCACACTGTCGATGCGCTGTGCCCGCACCCCGGTGTGCAGCACGGCCAGGGTGAGCAGCAGCGGCAGTGGGGCGGTGCGGCGCCTCATGGCCGCGCCGCGTCCTTCACCAGTATCACGTACACGGGGAAGTGGTCGCTGTATCCGCCCGTGAAGGTGTCGCCCACGTAGATGCGGAAGGGGTAACCCTTGAAGTTGCCGTCCTGCTGGCGCAGGTACTCCTCGTTGAACACACGTGTACCGTAATACCGGTATCCGCCGGCGTGGCCCCGGGCCAGTGCGGGCGACAGCAGCATCTGGTCGAACAGGTTCCACGAGTCGTTCCAGGCGAGCGAGCCGATGCCCTTCTGGTAGAGCTCGTACATGGGGCCGTAGAACTTCTTCGCGGACGCCACGTCCTTGTCCTCGGTGGTCCCGAAGTACCTGCGCACACTGGCGTCCACGGGGTCGTCGTTGAGGTCGCCCATGTACACGATGCGAGCATCCGGATCCCGTGCCAGCAGCGAATCGGCGATGCGCCGGCCCAGCTGCGCGGCCAGGAAGCGCCGCGGTTGCGAGGCCTTTTCCCCGCCGCGACGGCTCGGCCAGTGGGCCATGATGCAGCTGATGGTATCGCCGTCCAGCACCCCGGTCACCACCAGCTGCTCGCGTGTGCGGAAGTTGGTGTCCGCCGGATCCACCAGCGGGTAGGCCTTGTGGGCCACGTAAGTGAAGTGCTTCGGATTGTAGAGGAAGGCCACGTCAACGCCCCGGCGGTCGGGCCCATCGTGATGCACGATGCGGTAGCCGCGTTCGGCGATGGAGGGCTGCTTCACGAGGTCCTCCAGCACGCCACGGTTCTCCACCTCGCACAGCCCCAGGCAGAACAGCCCTTCCGGATGCACGTCCCTGCCCATCTCGGCGATGACGCGCGCCATGTGCGCCAGCTTTTTCCGGTAGCGTTGGGCACCCCATTGCTTCGGTGCGCCCGGGAGCCATTCCGCGTCGTCCGTGTCCGGCGAGTCGATGGTGTCGTACAGGTTCTCCACGTTGTAGAACCCGATGCACGCGGGTACGTACTGCCTGTCCTTCTGGGCGTGGACGGCCAGGGGGAACAGCAGGGCGAGGGACAGGAACAGGCGTTGGTACATGGCGGTGTGCGAAAGTAGCCAGCCGACCCGGGCCAGAATGATGCCGATCTCCGCCCCCGGCCACAGGGCGAACCCATCGGGCCCCGCTGCTGTTCCTTTGCACCGATGCGTACCCCCATCACCCTCTGCGCCGTCCTGGTGGTGCTGCCCCTGCTGGCCCAGACACCACGGATACGCGTGTATTTCAGCCAGGATACGGATCCCACGGTGAGCGAGGGGACGCTGGCCATCAGCCTTGGCCAGGCCATGGACGACACCATCGAGGCCTACATCGATCGGGCCCGGTACACCATTGATGTGGCGGTGTACAACGCCAACGACTACAGCATCATCTACGCGCTCAACGACGCGCGGGACCGCGGTGTGCAGGTGCGGTATATCACCGAGGGGGCCCAGACCAACTCGGCATTGCCTGCATTGGATCCCGCGATCCCGGTATTGGAGCGCACCGATGGGCAGGGGAGCGGCATGCACAACAAGTTCATGAGCATTGATGCGGACCATCAGGACCTGGCCTGGACCTGGGTGGGCAGCCCCAACTGGACCCAGAACGGGCTGTTCGAGGACTACAACAACATGGTCTTCATCCAGGACCAGCAGCTCGCGCTCGCCTACCGTGCCGAGTTCGAGGAGATGTGGGGCTCCTCCGGTCCGCAGCCATCGGCCGCCAACAGCCGCTTCGGGGCGGAAAAGACCGACAATACGCCGCACAGTTTCGATGTGGACGGTGTGCTCGTGGAATGCTACTTCTCGCCGAGCGACGGAACCACGGCACGCATCGTGGATGCGGTACAGTATGCGCAGCACAGTGTGCATGCGGCGCTCTTCTCCTTCACCAATTCCAGCATCGGCGACGCGCTGCTGGCCGCGGATGCGCTGCCGGGGTGCACCGTGCGGATGGACCTGGAGGCTCCCCTGGACCCAGGCACCGAAGGATGGTACCTCGCCAGCAACGGTGTGGATGTGGCCACCCACGGCACTGACGAGGTACAGCTGCACCACAAGTTCGCCGTCATTGATGCCGGTACGCCGGACGATCCGCTGGTGATCACCGGGAGCCACAACTGGACCAACTTCGCGGAGACCATCAACGACGAGAACATCCTGGTGATCCACGATGCCACGGTGGCCAACCTGTTCCTGCAGGAATGGAGCGCGCGGCGCAACGATGTGGTGGGTTTCCGGGAGGGCACCGACGCGCCGCGCGTGGAGGTGTGGCCCCAGCCCGCGGCGGATCTCCTGCAGGTGCGGTTGCCGGCGGCCCTGCAGGGCGGCACCCTGCGCCTTTTCGATGCCATGGGACGCACGGTGCGCACGTGGAACGGCCCCGGTGCGTTGCATTCCCTTGCCGTGCACGAGCTATCCCCGGGCGTGTACACCCTGCTGTGCGCGGATGGCCCGGCGCGGCTGGCCCGCACGGTCATCATCGGGCGCTGACGTTCAACGCGGGAACGACAGGGGGTGGCGTTCGTTGTAGCGCCGCATGAACTGGAACAGGGTGGCCTCCTTGTCGCGTGTCCGCCGCGGAAGCGCTTCGAACGCAGTGAGCAGCAACGGGTCGTCCTGCAGGGCCTGGCGCATGCCGGCTGCGTTCACCGGCAGGAAGGCGCCGGTGCGCATGTCCAGCAGGCGCTGCTCCTGCACCGTGTAGCTGGTGGGGCCCATGCCGCCCCACATCGGGTCGTACCACCCCCAATTGCGGTAGGTGGCATCGAACACCAGGTGTGCCAGGCTGCCCATGAGGCCGATGCGGTTGAACCCGTTGCCGCTGCGGACGTACACCACATCCCCATCGCAAAAGCCCCAGAGCCGGTCCATGTCCAGCCGCACGAGCGCACCGCCGGCGCCGTGGTATTGCAGGCGGCCGTCGGTGCCGCGCAGGTCGCCCACCGGCCGCCCCTGCGCGTCCAGCAGCCGTTCCAGGGCGATAGCCGGGGCGTTCTTGCGA
>Ga0315900_10005009_pt1 | contig 18387 bp, 18 predicted proteins | sample LakEriMetagenome_FD_203521 | JGI IMG/M metagenome (GOLD analysis project Ga0315900, IMG submission 203521) | Freshwater fungal communities from buoy surface, Lake Erie, Ohio, United States - Buoy 12 MA114 | ecosystem: Environmental > Aquatic > Freshwater > Lake > Lake biofilm | place: USA: Lake... | reverse complement strand
TCGCGATATACCTCTCCCACAGCCTTACGTTTGGCGGGATCCTTCACGATCATGAACTGCATCGACATGTTGTTGGAGCCAGATGGTGACTGCATGGCGAGTTCAACACACTCCCGAATGACCTCGTCTTCGACGGGGCGAGAAAAATCAAGGCGTTTACGTACCGCGCGCGTGGTGGAGAGTAATTGATCAGGGTTTAATGGCAATAGTGACACGGGACGACCCTACTACGGGGTCGTACTATGGAGACGTGGTCTCAGCCCTTGATGAACTTGTCCGTTTACTTGACCTCGAACGAATTGAAGTCAACCTCTTTCGTGGTCGGTCACCCGATGAAAATCGACAGCGTGTCTTTGGAGGACAAGTCGCGGGTCAGTCACTTGTTGCGGCATCACGAACAGTTGACTCAACGACACGTTTCGTGCATTCCCTCCACGCGTACTTTCTCCGCCCCGGTGACCCCACAGTTCCGATTGTCTATGAAGTAGACCGCATTCGCGACGGACGCAGTTTTTCCACCCGACGCGTTGTTGCAATTCAAAATGGCGAACCAATTTTCAACCTGCAAGCAAGTTTCCATGCCCACGAACCAGGACTTGATCATCAAATTCCCATGCGTTCTGGAGTGCCCGCACCAGACACGCTCCCCGATTTCAAAACGCGCATGGAGCCACACAAACATCTCATCGGTGAATGGTATGAAAGACCGCGACCCATTGATCTTCGTTATGTCAGTGGTGATCCCTTCACACGCAGTGGAACCGCACACGGACAACAGGTGTGGATGCGTGCCGATGGCGAACTACCAAATGACCCAGTACTCCATGCTTGCATTGTGACTTATGCAAGCGACATGACATTGCTCGACACCACGTTGTTGCCCCACGGCCTCACGTGGGCAGACAGTGACGTACAGATGGCAAGCCTTGACCACGCAATGTGGTTCCATCGCCCATTCCGTGCCGACGATTGGTTGCTCTATGACCAATCCGCAATGTCGACATCAGGATCGCGTGGTCTTGCAGCCGGCTCTATCTTCAACCAAAGTGGCGACCTCGTTGTGACTGTGGTTCAAGAAGGCCTCATCCGCGTGAAACGGAACTAATTCCCCCGCATACTGAGACAACAGTTCATCGAGAACAGGCATACAACATGAACACCAAAAGACTTTCTATCGCCACGTCACTTGTCATTGCGCTCTCACTGTCAATGGCTGCATGTGGTGACAATGACACGGCATCATCAGACTCCACTGCTATCGCTGCAGATTCCATTGCGCCAGATACACCGGTGCCGGCGACAACTATTGCTGACCTTCCAGTACCGGAGACACTCACTGCAACAGAAGTGATGAAGGCCGATACGCCTATGTCGCTCGTTGAGCGCTCTCCAGAAGACCCGTTTGTCTACGTGTTGGGTCGTGATGGCTACGTATTTCGTTACGGTCTTGATGGAACAAAACTTGCCGACAGTCTGGACATGACAAACAGAACACGTCCAGCCGTTGAAGGTGGTCTTCTCGGATTAGCTTTCCTAAAAGTTGACGCCACCTGGTACGCGTATGTTCACTACACCGATAACGAAATCAAAAACTCCCTTGTTGATGAGTACAAAATGAACGAAGCGGGAGACTTTATTGTCGAGTCACGTCGCATGGTCATCACGTTCGAGCAGCCATATCCCAACCACAACGGTGGTGATCTGAAAATTGGACCCGACAACATGCTGTACATCGCATCTGGTGATGGTGGTGACGGCGGAGACCCTCAGCGTTATGCGATGAAGACCGACAATCTTCTCGGCAAGATCCTGCGCATTGATCCCGCTCCGACAGCAACAACACGCAATGCCGAGGGATACAACATCCCCGCAGATAATCCATACGTTGGTGCGGTTGACAAGAAGGGGAATCCTGCTCGTGGTGAGATCTGGTCAATCGGATTACGCAACCCGTGGCGTATCGATATTGATCCAACGGGAACACTCTGGATTGGAGACGTCGGACAAAACCGGTGGGAAGAGATCAGCATGTCTGCGCCAACTGGAACCGACAAAGTTGGCGGCAAAGGCGCAAACTTTGGATGGAGTGCATTCGAGGGAACACATGTCATGAACCCCGAGATGACTGCTGAAAATCACACCCTGCCAGTGTTTGAATACGAACATGTCGACGGAGCGTGTGCAGTCAGTGGAGGAATTGTTGTTACAGGTGGCAACATTCCCGCGTTGAATAACTGGTATCTATACAGCGACTCGTGTCACGGAATGATTGCCGGTATCAAAGTTGTCGATGGCGTTGTGCAAGACAGTCGCACTTTCACCGAATCTTTGGGTTCGATTATCTCAGTGCAACAAACATCAAGAGGCGTATTTGCCCTCGCATACGGCGGTGCGATTTACAAACTCGATATCTAAAACGAGTTCAAGTGGCGACGCTCGCTGCTCTAGCGACGCGCACCCATAAACATGCCGCGCAATGCTTGGTAGTTCTCAATGCAGTGACCGGCGCCCAGCACCACTGCTTCAAGAGGCTGCGGTGACATCAGAACAGGCACCTGCGTTTCACGTTCGATGCGTTCGGCGAGGCCTCGCAGCATGCCGCCACCACCAACGAGATACATACCTCGCGACAAGAAGTCTTGTGCCAGCTCCGGTGGCGCCTTTGCAAGACACCGTTTTACTGACATCACGATTGCTGCGACGGGTTCATCGATCGCAAAACGCACTTCTTCCGCTGTGAGTCGGACGGTCTTTGGCAAGCCCGATACTAAATCGCGTCCGCGAATATCTGCTTCACGGTCGTCAGTTCCGGGTTCAGCTGAACCGATTTGAATCTTGATTTCTTCAGCAGTGCGCTCACCAATTGCAATTCCATGCTCACGTCGCACGTAATTCTTGACCGCCTCATCGATGTCGAAACTCCCAACACGCACAGCTTCCAGTGCAACCACACCACCAAGACTGATAACCGCTGTTTCACTCGTGCCACCACCAATGTCGATCACCATGTTGCCTACGGGTTCATCGATAGGCAAATTTGCCCCGATTGCTGCTGCCATTGGCTGTTCGATGAGTTGCGCATCGGAGGCGCCAGCACGACGCGTTGCATCGGTCACCGCACGTCGTTCCACTTCTGTAATCGCAGATGGAACACAAATGACAACTTTGGGTCGCGTAAAACGAGAAACGCCAACACGCTGCAACAACAGACGAATCATTCGTTCAGTGATATCAAAGTCTGTGATGGCACCGCCGCGCAATGGTCGTACCGCAACGATGTAACTCGGTGTTCGACCAATCATGTCCCACGCGTCATGGCCTGTCGCGAGCACTTCACCCGACTGACGGTTAACAGCAATCACCGATGGTTCATTCAGTACGATGCCACGCCCTTTCATGTACACAAGGGTGTTCGCAGTACCTAAGTCAATTGCTAGGTCTCTCGCCATGAAACTATTCCGTGTCCCTTACTTGCGGTAACGCCAATCAGCGCCATCATCACTATCACGCGTGACGGAGCTGCGACGGGATTCCGGAGACAATGCATCGATGTGGCGACGAAACGCCGCGATGCTGTCATCTATGCGACTACGTCGATAATCCAAATAGACAGTAAAAAGTAATGTCATTCCAGAAACTGCGGACAACACGATGAACACAGTTGTCAAAGTTGACATGGCTATCAGTGATGTCATTGTGAGCCCGCGACATCTCGAGGAGATACAAGATCATGGGCATCAGTGCCCCAGTCAGACCCGCCACTCCAATGTTCTTTCTTCCAAATTGGAGCACTCTCTTTCAGTGCATCGATTGCAAACCGAGCTGCCTCAAACGCCTCTGGCCGATGCGGCGCAGACACCACGGCGATCACTGACGACTCTCCCAACGCAAGTCGACCTACGCGATGCCACAACACAATGCGTCCTGCAGTGGGGAAACGTCGGCGCGTCTCATCCCCAATTTGGGCAAAGCGGTCGAGAGCGGCCTCAACGTACGCCTCATAGTCAAGAGCAACAACGTCCGTGCGGCCATCAGCATGATCACGAACCGTTCCAGAAAACAGCACCACAGCTCCACATTGAGGCAAAACAGCCCAGTCGTAGGCGAGTCCGACGGGCAACTCATCAGAGGTGATCTCATACCATTCATTTGCCGCCGGTGGCGTGGTTGCGGAAAACGGTAGGTGCACAAATACAGCGTATCCCCGACGACACAGCGCAACGCTTGATGATTAGCCTTATACGCCTGTGAGTCACGATGAGTTTGATAATCCCGACTCGGCCCCGGTGCCTCCACACGAACGCCAATGGCGTCATCCCAGCGAATTTGCACAGGATCAACGTCGCGCTTACGAAACAGCGTTAGCGGCTCCTCCACTCAGCAAGCGAATTGCTCTCGCTTCGATCTCAGTGAGCCTCGTATGTTCGGTTGCGCTTCTATCAGTCACAATTCCAAAAGGAGTGGATCGTCTCGCTTCTGACGATTCTGTTCCCGACACAACAGTTGTTCGCTCGCCAATTGCAACAAAGGTAAAGAATGCCTCTGCTGCAGTCGGTGAATCGAATGATGAAGACTCAGTGCGAGCGCTTGCGGTCGGCGACAGCGATCTGGTAATCGCGCCAGCAGACACGGCAACAGAGGAAGGCACGATTCCCCTTGTGACCAAAGGTGGTGAAGTTGTTCAATGCCACATTCTTGCTCGTGACGAATCAACAGGACTCGCGATTCTTCATTTGCCTGATAATGAAGAATCCTCTCTTCAACTTTCAGGAATTGCAGATAATGACGCAGCAGACGATTTCGATATCGATGATCTGATGATCATTGAACCCATCACCGGTATTGCAGTGAGCGGACAACTCAGTATCTCCACCGCAATAATCGATCCCGCTACAACAGATGGAGCAGTACCGCTTGATGTTGACGTTCAGATCAACGGTGTGTCGGTAGTGGTTAACAAGAAGTCGAAAGTTGTTGGAGTTGCCTTCACGCGCAACCATGCAACGTGGATGTTGCCAATGAAAACAGTTCGAAAATTGATTAACGACGCGCGCGCCGTACGCGACGCACAAACACAAGCACCGACGCAATAACTGCGACGCCACTCACACCCATCGCCGCAAGGGACAGTTCTTGTCGGCGCTTTGCACTCAACGTGCTGATCCACGAGCCGGTCGTACCCTCAACATATGCCTCTTCGTTGCTTACACGTGGCGACCAACCCAATGCTCGCAACTTTTCATTGGACACTGTCCAACTGTGGCGGGTGTACTGACGAAGACCAGGAGGAATGGGCCCGCGCTGTAGACGCCAGCGCAACACGTCAACAACATCGCGTGCCCAACTTGGCAACTTCACACGTAGCGGATGTGCAGCAAGCTCGCCTAAACGCTCTCCACTGATCGCACCATCAGGCGCAACGTTGAACACTCCGTCCGGTTTCACCATTTGAACGAGCGCGATAGCACTCTCTAGGTCATCGAAATGTAGAAACTGTGCTGACATCACCGAGCCCACCGACTCACTACTCACTGCATGAGCCAGTGCCAACACCAGTCGTGAATTCCCACTGGGGACAACAATGGGAACGGGACGCAAAATTGTGGCTGTGCGACCTGATTGCCGTGATCGCCACTCTTCCACTAGCGCTTCAGCCGTTAGGCACGTCACAGCAAACGTGAAAGAAGGAACGGGGCGAACAACATCTTCTTCGCTCAATGGGGAGGGATTGTTTTCCCATGCTCCATACACCATTGCCGATGAGACCAAAATGACATGAGAGTGATCTCCACGATCAGCATCTTCCAAGAATGCTCGCACTTTGTCTGTCAACGTGTCACTGCCGTTTGAGTCCACCACGTCATCGCAACGAAAAATCGGAGACACCGTATTGATACGTACTGAGGTGCTCGACATGCAACTGAGGCTAACGTGCCATAGCCTTTGTCAGCATGGGCGATGAACCAGCAGAAAACAATCCCTTCCCGTTTGGAGGAATGCCATTTTTCGCTGACCTTGCCAAGTCATTGTCCGCCCAAGGACCTTTGAATTGGGACATCGCCACCCAAACCGCGGCGATGGCTGCCGTCGGTGACATTCCCGATCCTCAACCAGATCCAGCTACGCGATTTGCGTTTAATGATCTCGCTGATGTTGCCGATATGCACGTGCGTGATATCACAGGTCTTCCCACTGGCGCGCGCGACACACACAGTGAGATTCACACCACTACTCGCGCGTTATGGGCGCACCGTACACTCACCGACTTTCGACCATTGTTCACTGAGTTAGCAACTTCCCTATCACAACAACCAGATGCATCCGATGATTCCGCCAGTGCCGACCCATTTGCAGCAATGCTCAACAATCTTTCGGCGATGATGGCACCAGCAATGATGGGGATGTCGATTGGTTCAATGATCGGTGCACTCGCTCAGAAAGCATTCGGACAATACGACCTTCCACTTGCGCGACCGCTGTCCTCAGACATTCTCATTGTTCCGTCAACTGTCGATCGTTTTGCCAATGATTGGAGTCTGTCGGTTGACGATGTACGCATGTGGGTGCTGATACATGAGTTGTCCTCGCACGCAGTTTTAAACACTGACGCCGTCGCTGATGGCATCACCGCGCTTGTCACAAAACATGTCGGAGCCTTTCGTCCAGACCCCGGTGCAATCCTTGATCAACTGACGGGACTTGACCCGTCTGATCCTGAGGCATTGACAAAAGTCCAAGACATTTTTGGAAGTCCTGCAGCAATGCTCGGCGCAGTGCGTTCGTCTGAACAAGAACATATGGCCCCTCTCCTTGATGCACATGTGAGCGCAATCATCGCCTACATCGATTTTGTTGTTGACAAAGTGTGTTCACGAGTGCTCGGTTCATCTGCCCACATTGCAGAAGCCGTTCGTCGCCGCCGTATCGAACTTCATGAAGACACTGCAATGATCGAACAACTTCTCGGATTGTCTCTGAGTTCATCTCAGTTGCAGCGCGGTCGTGCCTTTGTTCAAGGTGTAGTGGAACGTGCGGGTGATTCAGCAGTTGCACAACTTGTGGAGAAGGTAGGCAACCTGCCAACACCTAACGAGATCGACGCACCCGGTTTATGGCTTGCGAGACTCGAGATCCAGTAGAGCCCCTTGGCGATTTGCGCCAGTTTGCGCCGTTGGCAGCGCGCCAAAAATAGATGCAACCTGCCACTCCGGATAATCCGACCATGTAAAAACCGCGACTACCACTCGGAGTCAAAATCACTGGGATCAATCCGGCAAGCACCCATGCCATTTGATTGACAGTTTCAAAGCGCGCGAACGCTCGACCACGGTTGGCATCTGGCGCACCACTTTGCACAGTCGCCTCGAACGCAAGTTTTCCAATTGCAGCGGCCGCGTTCACCACACCGGCAAGAAGGATTCCCGCAAAAAAGCGTCCACTGAATCCGCTCAATAGACCACCTACTGCCACCATCGCCACTGACAACAGCAACATGTTCTCCACTTTCATGCGTTCCCGCAAATGTGGTGCAGCAAAGTTGGCAATCAGCGTGCAAAGTGAAGCAAAACCGATTGCAACACCAAACCACACTGTTCCCGCAATTTCTGTACGTAGCCAAAATGCAAGATGAAAGAACATGAAACCTGTTGCACCACGCAACACCATCATTGTGCGCGCTGCTCGCAACACTTCTGGCGAGTGAAGTTCCTGCCACTCAAGTTCTTCAACGGGTTTGTCAGCGATTTGCACTTTTGGCAATTTGATCCCGTTAAAGAACGCAATGACGAACACAACAGCACTCAAGAACAGCGTGGCCTCGGTGCTAACAAACTGAATAATGCCGGCGGGAACAACCGCCATGAATCCGACGATGCCAGCGATTTGGCCCAGACGACTATTTGCCTCTACGAGAGCTTTCTCACTTTTCACTGTGGTCGGCACCAACGCTGATTTGCTGATGGCGTAGGTCTTTGACAAAACAAGAGCACCAAAAGCCAGAGGAAAGATCGCAAGGCTGTCGTAATAGTTCATCATGGCGATCATCACGGCTGCACGTGCGAGAGCAACCATCATCACAACAAACCGCTGACCGCCTTTGATCTTGTCGAGAAAGGGCGCAATGAGCGGAGCGAGCAGGGCAAACGGAGCCATTGACATGGCGAGAAACAAGATGACCTGTGTGCGTGCTGCATCGGGGCTGATCGACAAGAACAATGAATCTGCAAGCGAGACAGCCATGATCGCTTCACCCGCGATCATCAATGCGTGAACGCGTCCCAAGCGTTGAAACGGACTGGCTTCGGGAAGACCCGGTCCGCGCACCATTCGTGAGGGTCGTTCACTCATTTGTGACACTCTACGCCGACCAGTTCAGCTGATTCAGCCCCAACGAGTCCTGTGACGAATCTGCCAAAAACCTGACCTACAACTAACTAGGAACGTGGCTTTTCAAATTTGTATCCCAAACCCCTGATTGTGACAATTCGTTTGGGATTTGCAGGATCTTTTTCAATCTTGGCGCGAATACGTTTGATGTGCACGTCAAGAGTTTTTGTGTCTCCCACGTAATCACTTCCCCACACGCGATCAATCAAGGTCTCGCGCGTGAGTACTCGACCAGCGTTCACCGCTAAGAGATACAACAGTTCAAACTCCTTCAGAGGCATATTCAGTTCGGCACCGTCCACTGTCACAATGTGTTGGTCGGGATCAATCGCAACCGAATCAACTTCCACAACAGACGTTGACACAATCTCGATCTCGCCAGTTGCGTCTGTTGTGCGTCGGAGTGCAGCTCGCATGCGCGCGACAAGTTCGCGAATACGGTACGGCTTTGTCACATAATCATCCGCACCGACTTCAAGTCCAACAACGGTGTCTATTTCTTCAGATTTGGCTGTGACCATGATGATGGGCACTTGGCTTGTCTTTCGAATCTCACGACACACATCAATGCCAGACATCTTTGGCAACATCACATCAAGAAGAATGAGATCCGGGGCGTGCGCAGCAAACACCGTTAGCGCCTCTTCACCATCTCGCGCCACAACAACGTTAAAACCCTCGCGTGACAAACCAATTTGAAGTGCTTCCACGAAAGACGGTTCGTCCTCCACAAGCAACACTGTGGGATTAGCCACGTTGACCTCCATTAATGTCAGGCGACGTCATTTCGCCTCGTATTTCAGACCCCGAGCGCGCGGTAGTTGGCACAATAAAAGTGAACGTCGAACCTTTTCCAAGAGTCGATTCGACGACTACTTCACCGCGATGGATGATCGCCACATGACGCACGATTGCAAGACCCAGCCCTGAGCCACCAGTGTCACGGCTTCGCGCATCGTCCACCCGATAGAAACGCTCAAAGATTCGGTCGACGTGTTCTGACGAGATACCTGCTCCCGTATCAGACACCTTTACAGCAACGTGATCGGTCGTATCAGAGATGTTTACATCAACCGTTGAATTTTCGTTGCTGTATTTCACCGCGTTTTCCACCAGATTTGCGATTGCCGACACCAACTGACGATCGTCACCTGCAACAGAACGGAACTGTGTCATCGTGTTTGACACATTTATCTTCACATTGCGTGTGCTTGCAAACGGCAAAACACGAGCAATCGCCTCGCGAGTAACTCTTTCAATGTCTACCGATTGATTGATCATGCGTCGACCGAATTCGATACGAGCAAGTTCCAGAAGATCGTCAATAGTGTGTCCCACCCGCTGCGATTCCATCACCATTCGCTCAGCAAGACGTTTACTGACTTCATCAGTAGCTTGCATAGACAAGGTCTCCGCAAGGATAGAAAGTGCACCTACTGGTGTCTTGAGTTCATGACTGATATTCGCCACGAAATCGGTTCTAATGCGATCGATCAGAGCTCTGTCGCTGAGATCTTCTACAAATAGCGCGACATCTCCTTGAGACAACACCATCGTGTGCATGTCAAGCATCCGAGGACGTTCTCCTTGAATGTCGAGAGTGAGTTGACTTTCCTTGCCCGCTCGCGCTTCAGTCAGCATTGACTCAACGTTGCGCGTGAAACGAGTGATGCCGGGAGCGCCGGGCTCAAAGAGTTGAGTCACCGATCTGTTTTCCCAGCGCTGAGTGCCATCGGACGAGGCGATAATTACACCGATCGGCAACGAGTCAAACACCTCTTGTAGCTGACTAGCAGTGAGTGCATCAGTTGTTTGCTCTGGCAATGACTTGCGAGCAAGCCACCGATTCATGCGGAGTCCTGCTCAGTCTCTGGAATACCTAAACGCACTTGCTGGTCGGAGGCCCACTTGTACAAACGCGCTTGGGCATCATTGTCTTCTGAAAAATCGACAGGTCCGACTCGCATCCATCGACCATCACGTTGCATCTCGAACGCGACAACATCCTCTGCGAACAAATGCTCGAATGTTTCATCTATCCACCGCTGATGCTTTTCGTGTTCGATAGGAGTTAACACCTCGACACGTTTATCCAAATTTCGTGGCATGAGATCTGCAGACCCGAGAAGGTACAACGGTTGTCCGTCCACCCCACCGTGTCCAAATCGATACATCCGTGAGTGTTCGAGAAAACGACCGAGAATCGACCGCACTTGAATGTGGCCCGTCTCCACTACCCCAGGACGTAAACAACAAATGCCACGCACCAGTAGCCGTACGCGCACTCCTGCCTCTGCGGCCTCATACAGCAACTCCACCATCTCAGGATCTGCGATTGCGTTGACCTTGACCGTGATTTCGCCATTGGCGCCATACGCAGTTTCATTTTGGATCAAGCGTGCGATCTCTGAGCGCAGATGCTGTGGTGCAATCACAAGTTTGACGTATTCAGGATTACGCCCAAAGCCCGTCAATGCATTGAACAATTGCGTGACGTCTTCACCGATATCTTCTGAACATGTGAAGTAACCAAGATCTTCATAAACGCGCGCTGTTTTTGAGTTGTAGTTACCGGTACCAATGTGTACGTAGCGGCGCAGCACACCCGCTTCTTCCCGCACCACCAAAATGCACTTACTGTGAGTTTTCAACCCCACAAGTCCGTACATCACGTGTACTCCAGCGCGCTCCAATTCCTTTGCCCAGTGCACATTTGCTTCTTCATCAAATCGAGCTTTCAATTCGATGAGAACCACGACCTGTACTCCGCGCTCGGCCGCCTTGATCAAACTCCGTGCGATCGGGCTGTCGCCCGAGGTGCGGTACAACGTGATTTTGATTGCTCGCACATTCGGATCAGTAGCGGCTTGCTCCACGAACTTTTCGGTAGAAGATGCAAATGATTCATACGGATGATGAACAAGTATTTCTCGTTCTCTGATTACACGAAACATGGATTGACCCGTGGCTTCAGCGACAGCCAAACGACCGGGCACAACAGGCAACCACGGTTCATCACGCGCACCTTCGATTTGAAGTGATGCCAATTGTGACAACGCAGACAGTGCGAGTGGTGCACGATGACGCGATACATCAACTGGCTCGAGGTCAAGTTCTTCGATCAGCAACGCCAAAGTGCGATCATCAATATTGTCACTGACATCTAATTTCACCGCGCGACCAAAACGTCGACGCCGGAGTTCCATTTCAACGGCCTGTAGTAAGTCTTCTGCTTCATCTTCATCAACGGTGAGGTCTGCATTGCGCGTGACGCGAAACATCACAACTTGACCAATTTCCATGCCAGGAAATAACCAGTCAAGATGCGCGGCAATGACGTTTTCCACCGCAATAAAGCGACCGGCCGACGCCTCTTGGAACCGCTTCAAGAACGTGGGGACTTTTACGCGAGCAAAGCGTTCTTCTTTTGTGCGTGGATCAGTGACAGTCACGCCAATACTCAACGCCAAACTAGATACGTACGGAAATGGATGTGCCGGATCAATTGCAATCGGCGTGAGAACTGGATACATGTTGCGCTCAAATTCGAGTGACAGCTGTTTTTGTTCAACTTCATCAAGCTCGTTCCACTCGCACACACGCACCCCACGCTCAACAAGTTGCGGTAACAACGTGTTCAGCAGAAGTTCTTCTTGCTCGTCAACAAGCGACTCAACACGTTTGGCGATTTCTTTTAATTGGCGCGATGGAGATAAACCATCGTGACTCGGTTTCACAATTCCCGCCGCGACCTGATCCTTCAGCGCAGCAACGCGAACTTGATAAAACTCGTCCAAGTTGGCGGAGAAAATGCCACAAAATTTCACCCGTTCAAGAAGGGGCAACGACGGCTCATGGGCAAGCGCCAACACTCGACCATTGAAGTCAAGCCAGCTCAGTTCGCGGTTGCCAAACCGATCACTCATACACACGAAGGGTAATGACGCAAAAGTCTCTCATCACTTGACTTTCGTGGGCGACGATGAGAATTCACCTCGTGTCAATCTGTTAGTCACCTGCATCGTCAACCAGCCGGTCACACCAGCAGGTTTTCCCACTGATAACGGCGGCTCAGAACTCGTAGTTCGGATCGCCCATGTCCCATTCGAGGGAGATGCGCTCGCGCTCGGCATCGCGCACGATGCGCGCCATGTTGCGGCGAAATTGGGGGTCATCGCGGGGCAAGAGGACAAGACGTGCGAGGACGCGTGCCCGGAACTCTTCGAGCAAGGTACGGTCGCCGTAGTCGCCATAGACCTCCCAATGGGGAGCGATGGGTCCGAGGAAGACGATGCGCGCATGGGCTACTGGTGGCTCGTGTATTGCGACATCTGACATGAAAATTGCTCCTCGGCTAGGGCGGTATGAGAACGACTGAGAATTACCGTCCTTTATGCTATCGGGCAGGCGTGACACATGCCCTTCCCCGGTTTCCGCCCGTATTTTCGGGGCATTCTTGCCCAATCCTTACCTTTACAAACTCTGTCAGGGACCACCTCACTGCTTGAATGTTTGTGCGGGAACTTTCCGCCATGGATCAACGTCAGACGTTGATACGAGCCAACCAGCGCACACCGCGCGAAGGAGGAGCCATGTTCAGAAAATCATTAGAGGTCACCGCAGTGGCCGACCGTCCATTCGACGATTCCCCCACTGCCTGGATGGCTGACGGCAACTGCCGCAATTACGCGCCAGCGGTCTTTTTCCCATCAGACGGAGTGGGCGTCGATCGTGCCCGTGCCATCTGCAAGGGTTGCCCCGTTGCTGGCACCTGTCTCGAGTACGCACTCGAGCACCGCATCGAACACGGTGTGTGGGGTGGCTGTAGCGAGCGTGAGCGCCGCCGCATCTTGAAGCGCCGTAAGAGCGAAGCCGAGGTCCGGTAACGGACCGAGCGCAGCTCGCATTAGCACTGCAAGAGCGAAGCCGAGGTCCGGTAACGAACCGAGCGCAGCTCGCATTAGCACTGCAAGAGCGAAGCCGAGGTCCGGTAACGGACCGAGCGCAGCTCGCTTAAGTACCCACTCGTGTTGTCCAGCGCTTCACGGCTTCCATCTCATCGCGAATTGCTGCACCGAGTTCGTCTTCCAACGCCTGATACCGCGAGAAATACTTCTTGTGATCAGGAGCAAACAGGTGCGACACACGTCGCGTCATGAATCTGCGTGCACGCAAAATATCACTGACCCCAAAACTGTCCTTCACCCAGCCAAGAGCAGCATTGACTTTTAGTTCTGCACGTAGTGGTCCCAAGTGCATTGAGTTGAGTCGTTGCAAATCTGTTGCATCGACGTGGGGCACTAACCCAACGTCCATAACGAGCGATAACTGTCTCCAGAAACGTTCTGGCTGTGCAACATACGCTTCGTAGTCAGACACGATCACGTTGCGTGATCCAAATAAATCTGCGTAACACTCAACTAGAGAAGCAACTGCAAATGTCCCAGTCTGTTGTGCACGATCCTCGCGTACGCGCTGCAAGAACTGTTCATAATTCATCGCATATCCCTCACGCACCCAATGCATCCAGGTGGAACGAAGTTGGCTTACTGGTTCTCTCATCGTCATCAATATCGAAGAAGTCCACGAGGTCTGCGCCAATCGACGTGCACGTTCTTCCGGCGACACCAGCCCTTCAAACCACACGCGTTGTGGCATCGCGATAAGACCTTCATCCGACAAAATCACCGGCAATTCGGTGTCGTGATGCGAACGATTTAAAAGGTCATCTAACTGGTGTGATGACCACTCTTGCGCCGTACACAAGTCGTAGATCACTGCAACCGCGTCATCACCACCGTCACGATTAAACGGTTTTCCCGCAAGATTGGGATACTCACGAATCTGACGTTGAAATGACGTCGTGGCCGTCTTTGGCCACCCAACTTGAAAAAGGACGCGACGACCAGCTACTTCTGGCACGACATTATGCGCGTTGAAACTTACTGCTGATTGGCAGAGTCATTAGAAGAACCAGAAGACTTTTCGTCTTCGACGGCCTTCTTGAATTCTTTTTGTGCCGAGCCAAGATTCTTTGCCAACTTGGGAAGTTGCGAGCCGCCAAAGAGAACGAGAACAACGACGAGAATGATGATGAGTTCTGGACTGCCCACGAGAGAAAGTGTACCACTGACAGTAGAAGTAGCAATTCGGCTCTGGTAAGCAAGAAGTCATGTTGGAATGCGTGATCAACGTGAGTGAAGGCATTCATCTGGAGGCGGTCGCAACATTTGCCCAAGCCGTGGCTGATGATCTCCTTGACGTGCACTCTGATCCCGACCATAACCGCAGTGTTTTTACCCTCGTTGGAACGTGGGCCCCTCGGGAATTGGCGACTCATGTTGTCGATATGTGCAACTTGAACAAACACCAAGGCGTGCACCCCCGAATTGGTGTTGTTGACGTAGTCCCGTTTGTGGCACTTGATGGATCGACTGAAGATGACGCGCTACGAGCTCGAAATGAATTTGCAGAATGGGCTGCATCAAGACTGAACGTGCCGTGTTTTCTCTACGGTCCGGAACGCACGTTGCCCTTTATTCGCAAACATGCATGGAAGGCATTAATGCCTGACGTCGGGCCTCAACAACCACATCCCACGGCTGGGGCGATGTGTGTTGGTGTGCGACGGCCGCTCGTTGCGTACAACTTGTGGCTGACATGTCCGCTTGATGTTGCGATCAACATCGCTGCGTCAATTCGTAGCGACACCGTCCGCACACTTGGTCTTCAGGTCGGCGAATTCACACAAGTCAGCATGAATTTGATAGAACCAGAAATCACTGGACCGCACCATGTGTATGAACAAGTAGCGCAACGTGTTGAAATACACCATGCAGAGTTGGTGGGATTACTTCCTGCACGCGCATTGGCCCCAATACCGCGGGATCAATGGGTGAAATTAGATGTGTCTCCGCAGAGAACTATTGAATGGCAGTTAGCCCAGCGAATGGAACGACTGCGTAACCGGGATTAGCCAGCAATAATTTTCTTGTTGGCTTGAGCGCGTGCGCGACGCAAACGACGACGTTCGCGTTCTGACAAACCGCCCCAGATGCCAAACTTTTCACCATTCACTAATGCAAACTCGAGACAGTCTTCGCGCACGACACAGCCGCGACATACTTCTTTTGCTTCACGAGTACTTGCACCACGCTCTGGAAAGAAAAGATCAGGATCCACACCGAGACAGTTCGCATTGTCTTGCCAACCACGTTCTTGGCTGAAAAAAGCCACCGGTTCTTCTGAGTTATTTTCTTGCATGTTGCGCCTCCCCCGGAGTTAACCCCCGCAGTTTTCGCAGACGAATCTGCGACAAACGGACCGCTCTTGCAGACCCTCACACACACTGCGCCAAGCTCCATCTCGAGCCTTGACGCACTAGTGCATAATGCGACCCCTGTAATTACAGTCGTGTCATTCTTACAAAATGTCCAATAAAACGCAAGTTCGCATGTGATCTGCTAATAGCGAACGTGTGTTCGTAGTACTAACGACGTCGACCGGATCGGCTGAGTTGGCGTTTGTTTTCCAGGAAATCCACAAGCACGTAATCACCGAGCGAATCAGGATCAGTAAAGAACGCACGACCACGATTGATGTGTGTCAATTGCTCAATAAATGCACGTAATGCGCCAGTTGCATCAAGAACAAAAGTATTTATCCGGATGTCGTCTTTGGTGCAGTACATCACTTCACGCAACGTTGCCTCCACCGTCTCGCGCACCGGTGGATAATTGAAATACACGTCGCCACTGCGTGTGATGTGAGCTGTGGGCTCACCATCAGTGATCATGATGATCTGCTTGGTACCTGTTTGCCGTGCGAGCAATTGGCGAGCAAGGCGGAAACCATGCTGCATGTTGGTGCCGTAGGCAAGGTCCCACGACACTTCGGGCAACTGTTCATGAGTGAGGATGTGGGCGGTTTCGCTGAAGCCCACGAGGCCTAAATAATCACGCGGGAATTGGCTACTGATGAGAGAGTGCAGGGCCATCGCAACTTTCTTCGCTGGCACAAAGTTGCCTCGCATCGGCATCGACATTGATAGGTCGAGCATGAGCACCGTGGATGATCGAGTGGAATGTTCAGTGCGCTCAATCTCAAAATCTTCATGCGACAGTCGCACGGGAGTGCCGCCACCCTGTCGTGTCACTGCATTGCGAATTGTGCGTTGAATGTCGAGGCGGAATGGATCTCCGTACTCATACGGTTTGGATTCGTATGTGCGCTCATGACCGACACCGTCTTTTTCGATGCGGTGTTGGCCAAATTTGTCTTTCGACATCTTGCTAAACAATTCACGCAACGAGTTGTTACCGATTGCACGCAATCCCCGTGGAGACAGCTCAAGGCGTCCCTCTTTCCGATTCGCAAGACCAGCTTCTTCCAGCAATTTCGCGATTTTTGCGAGGCGTTCCATCGACTGTGCTGCGTCGTCACCGAGCAGGTCTCGCACGCGGTCGAGGTCAGCCTCAGCTAGTGCTGACGGGTTGGATGCATTGCGAATGAGGTTTTCCAACTGATCTAACTGGCCCATGTTTTGCATGGCTTGCATGGCCTCTCCCATGCCCATTTGTTCGGTGCCGTCAAACTGATATTCCTTACCCCAGCCCTGCTGAGGAAACATGCCTTGGAGGTGCTCGCTCAATTGCTGCATCTGCCATTGCAGATCCATGTCTTCCATGAGTTGATCAGAGAGCTGCTGCAATTGAGCGCGCTGTTCGGGTGTCATCGAATTCAACATCGCCTGCATGGCTTGCATTCGTTGCGCCATGATCTCTAGCAACTCATCAAGTGACTGTGGATTTTCGGGGAAGAAGTCACCGTACTTTTCCATGAACTCTTCGAACTTCGGATCTTCGCCATTATTGCGGCGCTCAATCATTTGGTTGAGTTCAGAGATCATGTCTTTCATGCGTTGCATGTCTTCAGGCGACATCTGCTCCATGTCGCCCTTCATCTGATCAAGGAACTGTTGCATCATTTGTTCGCGCAACTTGTCCATCAATTCATCAAAACGTCGCTTCGCATCGCCAGATTCAAAATCATATGACTGCAGTTCTTTTACTTTGCCAGCGAGATCATCGGGCAACATGTCGAGTCGGAAATTGCGATCCATAGAGGAATCACGCGCGGTTTGCGCACGACGTTCATCACCAGACTGTTCGGCATCACGCACGGCTTGTTCGATTGCATGTCGTTCTTCATCAACGATGTCATTGAGTGCATCGGCAATTTCAGAATAAACACCGCCAAGGTCGCCGGAGTCTTGAATCTCTTGACGACGTTCGCGAATGCGTTCCAACATCTCTGTGAGACCTTCGATGCGATTGCCATCCTTATCGGTCATGCCAGAGCGCATAAGGCGCCGCAGGGCGGCGTTCAAGTCGCCGTGATAAAGCAGGTCGTCGGTGATCTCGCTGAGGACCGCGTCCGCGTCAAGGTCAAAGCCCTTCTGGGTCCCGTCCCAACGGGAGTATGTGAAACGCTGACGCATAACTGCAACTTAGTGCTCTATCGTGGTAGTCGCCATGCGCGTACCACGCACCTTTGCTTTTGTAGACATCTCGGGCTTCACCAATTTCACCACCGAAAATGGGGATGATGCCGCGGGGCGTCTTTTGGCATCTTGGCGAGCAGTCACTCGCGATGTGGCTTCTGAAACCGGCGTTCGTATCGCAAAGTGGCTGGGTGATGGTTGCATGATCGTGGCCGTCGAACAACGAGACGCCATCGTGTTTGCGATGGAACTGCAGAAGCGCTCAAACAAAGCGTGCGCTCCCCTGTCAATTCGTGTTGGTGTAGCAAGTGGTCTCGCTCTGCTGTTTGAAGGTGACGACTACATCGGCACCGCCGTCAACACGGCAGCACGTTTATGTGATGCTGCAGAACCATTTGAAGTTCTCATCCCGCGCGAACAAATCGAAGAGTTGCCCGAAGGCGTCGTGGCCGTGCCACACGAATCGCTTACTCTGCGCGGATTACAAGAAGCATTGCCCG
>Ga0315900_10005008_pt1 | contig 18388 bp, 19 predicted proteins | sample LakEriMetagenome_FD_203521 | JGI IMG/M metagenome (GOLD analysis project Ga0315900, IMG submission 203521) | Freshwater fungal communities from buoy surface, Lake Erie, Ohio, United States - Buoy 12 MA114 | ecosystem: Environmental > Aquatic > Freshwater > Lake > Lake biofilm | place: USA: Lake... | reverse complement strand
TTTCTAAATTATTTTAATTGATAAAATCTTGAATATATCATTGCAATTTTGTTCAAATTAATTATTTAAATTAAATAAAATTATCATAAATATTAATATCTAATATTTATACTATTATCATTTATATAAACTATTCATCATTTCTAGCAAGATCATCGTCATTGTCATCATTGTCATCACAAAATCTTAATTCTACATCATATTTATCGTATAATTTCATTATTTTGTCAATATTAATATTTTCATATAGATCAAATAAATATATTACTTTATCTTTTTTGGGATAATAAACACTGTAAGCTAATATTTGTCCTAAAGCATATTTATAATGTTTTGCCGTTTTAACTTCTATTATTTCTTTTTTTGTCAATATATCAATCAGACCATGGTCAGTTTCAACCTCTAATTTACCCTTTAATTTTTTATTTAATATTTGTTTAATCCTAAATTCTTTTTTATCATTAAATGATGGTTTAATTTTTGATATAGCGTTCCAATATTTATTTTCATTTTTTACTGAAAATTTTTTCCATTCCTCAATCCATAGCGATATTTTAACAGCAAATTTTGGCGATATCCAGTGTGCAACACTTGTTATTAATAGTGGATGGACATATGTACCCCTAATAACAACATCATTTTTACTACCGCCTGTAATTTTTATTGTAGATTTAGTTTTTATTATTTTTTCTACTTCTTCAATTATATTTTTAGAATCTGCATTGGCATACCAATTAAAAAATTCTTTTCCACCTTCTTTGCATATTTTAGTTGCATTAATATAACCATTTTCTTTCATTACAATAATATTGAACTCACCTAAATTTCCATAAGCGTATATATCATTGATATCCTCTAATACAATATTAGCCATCTATTGTCATTTTTTTCAAATAATTTTGTTTAATTTAATAATTTAAATTAAACAAAATACAAACTAATCATTCGTTGTGACGTCATTGTTATCATTGTCATCACAAAATCTTAATTCTATTATTTTGTCATATTAAATAATATCGCAATATGTTTAAATATATTTAAACATATTGCGATATAAATAATTATTTCAAATATAATTTACACAACATGCAAAATAATGACTATGATGATGATAATATTTATGTACATGTATCATATCCATTTATTACGACTGTACCAATAAAATTATCTGAATTGAAAAAAATGCCTTTGAAAGGTCATGTTAATTATTCAAAAATAGTATTTGATTCAAAAATAGAAATAGGTTCAAATTTAAATTTAACATATAGACCATATTTTAATTTATTAAAAACTCAAAATGGAAATATTGGATTATTATTTAATCAATGATGTCAATGAAATCAAATGTCAATGAAATCAAATGTCGATGGAGTCAATGAATTCAATGATGTCAATGAAATCAAATGTCAATGAAATCAAATGTCGATGGAGTCAATGAATTCAATGAAATCAATGAAATCAATGAAATCAAATGTCAATGAAATCAATGAAATCAAATGTCAATGAAATCAATTAAATAAAAATTGATTAATTTATTAATTTATTAATTTATTTATTAAATGATAAACTCTATATAAGTTAAAAACAAATAATGTAAAATGAACTATTCAGTGATATACCAAACAGAATTATTGAGAATACAGTTATGGAGTAAATTTATTTTAAAAACAGCGACAAAAATAGGCAGAAAATATTACAACGTTCCTAATATCAACAATATTATTAAAAATTCCATAATAAAGTACAATACATTAATTATTGGTATGTATGATATAACATTTGATATATTTTTTAATTACGAAAAAATTAAACAAATAAAAAATAGTATATACAATGATCTTAATTATTTAAATTTTAATAATACAGATAGTGAATTTATTTTTACTACCATTTATAATAAAATGAAAAAGTACAACAATATTTTTTATGAAAATGTAAAAAATATTAATGACACTGAGATAACAATTACAACTAAAATAACGACAAATGACATAAAAATATTAGTAATATTCGATAATAACAACAAGATACATATATATCGTATAAATAAAACTGAGTATTATAAATTAAAAAATTTATATATGGCAAATGATAAAATATCGACGAGCAAGAGCGAGTACGATCTGAATTTTTGGATATGTAATTTGTTATTAAGATATAAATTTTTTAATAATATCAAGTGTGGTATAAGTTTATCAGCAAATAGTGTTTATTCATTTTTTAAATTAAAAAAATTAGATGGAATTGTATTAGAATGTTTTGCCGGATCGATAAATAGTAATTTACAAAATTATTGCAGTCTATTCTACGATATTGAAAAAAATTTTGGTAGTTTTGGTAGTTTTTTCAAAATACCATCATGTTCAACAAAATTTAATATATTGATATCTAATCCACCATTTATGATTGAAATTATGGAACTTGCATCATTAAAAATACTTGATTATTTGGAAAAATGTTCAAATAATGTAATGTCTGACTGTAGCATTATCCCACAACGTAGTGTAACAGCAATTATCTGCATGCCTGATTGGCGATCAAAAAATGAATACAATGATGATTTAAATTTAGGAATACAGAAAGTATCAAAATTAATTAATACAACTGATCGTTCAGATACACCATATAATCCATATATTATTTTACGCAGAAGCAAATATCTTAAAAAAATTTATGTATTGGGTGATTATGCATTCCATAGTTTTTGGGAAAATAAAAATTATAGAATGAGTAATAAATATAATGTATTATTTTTAATATTAACGAATTTCAATATAAATTCTAATCAGTTACCTAATTACAACATGGATAATCCGTCGGTTTATAATACAAATTATCCATTAGCGTACAATATGAACTGTCCATTAGGTCATAATACAAACTATTCACCATTTTCATCAATTGAAGAGGAGACAATGATTGATAGTTATAATTATAACGATTTTATCAATGAATTTGAAAAAATAATCTTGGCATAATATAATGATTTATTAAAAATTACACATAAATAATAGACATATAAATATATTCATTATGTGTATATGTCTATTCAATTTATAGGCACTGAAGAAAATATGCAATCTTTTTATACCGTGCATGCGGTATAAATGGTTTAATTTGCTCTATTAATTCATTTGCGGATATTTTTGATAATTTTTCAGTACATTTAATATTCAGATATATATTATTTATACCATATGCCAAAAAATCTTAATTTGTTTGTGCCTGAATACCATTCTGAAAATATAAAAATTTTACAACATTTATACTGAATACGTTGTAACAATTTTATTTTTACCGTTTCTCCTTTTTGAGTGAATGTGATCTTAAATGTGTTTTCATCACCAAAAACTGAATTTTGTTCAATATATTGGATTATATATTTATTTCCATTTTTTACAATATGTGGCATATCTGAAGAAAAAATAGAATCTACTGGTATCCATTTTTCACCATTAAAAACAAAATTTTCTTCGCTTTGAATATTTTGAATACTATTGGTATTTATAACTTATTTATTTAATTTATTTAATTTATTTAATTAAATAAATTATTCAGTAAATTAAAATTTCAAATTTTTTGTGAATATTATCATGAATCGGATCCATCAATTTTATTTGAAAGTTTTAACAATGATTCATAAATGTCACATAATATTAATGGCATAGATCTATTTAATCTTTTCAATACAGTCGACTCAGCAAGTTCATCCATTTTATTCAATATATTTCTACAACTTTCGCACATAATATATTCTGATGAATGTGCACTGCAATAATGACGATAACTTATTGTATCAAATTCATTATTGTAACGCAGATCATTCAATGTCCATTTGCAAAATTCCCAGTCATATTTATTTTTACAATTTGCATTCAATTCATTTATTTTAATGTCCAATAAATCGTTAATCATTGTTGACGCTGTCGTTATTATATTTAATTTTAATAATATCTAAATATTAATAGACACGTGTTTATATGTATTTAATGTATTCAATGTGTTCAATGTATTCAATAAATGATAATAACCGTGCTAATTTTGATCGATAAAATTGTAAGGATAAGATAAATAATTATTTTTTTCTTGGCAAATCCAATTTATAATTTCTGTGTTAATAACATTATCAATTTTAGTAGCTTCTTCATGTAATTTATCAAACAATTCTAATTTATTTTTTTTTGTTTCATATAACCAATTATATGCTTTTAAATTTTTATTTTTTACAGCATTTATCAAAAAATAACGCTTTAATGTTTTATCGCGAAATGTGTAATCCAGTTGATCTATTTTATTTAACCATCTCAACGCTTTTATATTATTATTTTTAACAGCATTAATCATGCACTCATTAACTGATATTTTATTGCCAAACACATAATAATCTAATAATTCTATATGACTATTTTTGTCAGTTATAAATTCGTTTATGACATTTTCATGTGTATCAAGTTCATATCTTTCAATAACTAAAAATGATAATACATCATGATTTTTTCTAGAATTTATAAATAACTCATCAGCTAGATATTTATTATAATTTAAAAAACCACTGCATCCATTGTTATAATCAATAAAATATTTTAAAATTTTTTTAAATGCATCTACTTTTCCATAAAATGCAGATTTTATCAATAAAATACAACTGTAATGATAATCATCAATTATTTCATCAAAGAACCATTTAACTAAATTTGTATTATCATATAGTTCTTTTGTATCCAATGATTTGAACAAAATTTCACTATGTAAATTTAAATCTTTGATAATGTATTTTAAACCTTGTTTGTTATTTTTAATTATGTATGGATATATATTATTAATCTGTTTATTGTTGTCATAAAAGTCAATAAAATGAGCAAATTGATCACTTAAATTACCCAATAAATCATTTTGAATCTTATTAAAAATACTATTGTTACTATTTTCTTTGATATATATGAATAATTTTTCAGTTAATAAATTAGTATCAGTAAAATCATTTGTAATCTTATTTAACAATTGTTCTTGTCGTTTTTGTTTATCCAATTGATTTAATTGATTTGATGGATTTAATTGATTTAATGAATTTAATTTAGCTAGTTGATTTAATTTAATCTTATAACAACATGATTTGAATAATTTACAAACTGCGGATAATAACCAAAAATTTATTTCACCATACAAAAACTCAGAGAAGATATATCCCACAACATCATTAGGTAAATTTGTTATATTCATATTGATTATCTGTATCATCACAATATATATAATGTATATAATGTACACATTACATATATTATATGTTTCAATTTTTATTTAAAATTAATACATTCCAGTTATTGCAACATAATGAATCATTAAACTGAATAATATATTTATTTGCAATTATTTGTAATCACTTTTGCCATTACATATTAAAATTAGCATATTTTGCAACATTATCGATCCATTTTTTATCCCCATCATTTTCATCTAATTGCAATGATAGCAATGATTGATTTTTTAGTTCATCATATAACTCTTCATAATCCAAAATATTTCCGGGTGTAAAATCATTAATCTTGGCGCAATCGTCAATCAACCGACATGCCATAAGAACTTCACCATCCATAGTTGAATCCGATATTATATTTTTATATTTTTCTTTTTGAATGACATAACTTTCTTGTGACGCTTTAGATAATTTTGACAAGTATTCTGGTTTTATTGAACATAACAATACTTTCATATATGTATGATATTTTGCTATGTTAATAATTCGTATATCAAATCCTTCATTAGTTAAAAAATCTGCACCAGTATCATCATGTGATCTATGTAATTTTTCTATATTAATATTTTCATCTGCCTCTTGACCTATTAATTGGCCAATATCATGGAGTAACATGCCTAATATGACATATTTTGGTGCACCACAACTTTTTGCAATATAAGCAGCCTGCAACGCATGTTGTAATTGTGTAATATTTTCATCGATCATATATTTATCGCTGCCATATTTGGTAAATAAATCTAATATTTTAAAAAAATTGGATTTGCCGCATGTAATGCTGGATAACTCCGTCTGCAACAAAAGTTTTGCGTTGTTGTCGTTTGGAGTTTCAGAACTCATTATTTTTAGTTGTATATATGATATTATTGCGTATGATTAAATGTCATTAAATGTGAATAAATTCTTAATCGCATAATAAAATTTATTCAATTTTTTTAAATTAAATAAATTGAATAAGTTTGAATAAATTTAAATGATTAGTAAATTATACTGTATCATACCAATCATCTAAAATTTCATCATCACAATGATACTTATCATAATTCCTGATATTTTTCAATTTATTTTGCAACATGGATAAATCTAATTTTGTTCCTATAAAAATAGGACTTAAATTATAAAGATAATTTGCATAAAATGAGGTAAATTTATTAATATTTCCTGTGTTTCTAATTAATAATTGTTTATAAGTTGGATCAATAATATAATCTTCATTATTTTCAGTTATGCACAAATACATATGATTATTTACTGACAACTTTTTTTTTTCAACCTCATCTATTGATCTTTCTTTAATTTTTATCCATTTGGATGGATCTTGATTAATTTTATTTAAATAATCGTATAAAATAATTGTCATGATACCACATTGTCCATGTCCATTATATGATTTATTTGTCAAACCATATAATTCTCTTCTAATTGGATCATACATTGATATATATGTAAATTTAGGTAATATTCTAAATGCGTCTGATGTTATCTTTTTAAAGACTGAACTAATCAAAACATTTCTGTTTTGTATCAGTGGTTTTATCCCATGTTGATGTATAAATATATCATCATGGAATAATTTGTTTATTTGTATCATTTGTTGTTATCAATTAATTTAATATCCAATATATAATATCCGACTTAAAAAAAAAATTTTTTTCAATTTTTCTCAATAAATTCCGATATAATCACTATATTTTTGTACAAAATATGGTAATTATAGTTTAATATTCTAATTCAATGTTGTGAATTATATTAAATAATTCGATTAATCCAGTTTCTTTAAAAAAATCATATGCTGTAGAATGACATGTCACAATTACAAAAATACTTTTATTTTTGTTTTCAATAATTTTTTCTTCATCGCCTTTCAATAATATCATAAATAATTGCAATATTGAATTACTGTAACTTAGTCCTATAGGTGAAAAATCCATCATTCTATCAATATCATCAAAAATAATAGTTGAACTTTTTGACTTGTATATATCATCAAATGCATTTTCAATATAATCACTTTTATTAATTTTTAGTAGAGTTTTAGATGATATATATTTTATAATTTTAACTAAAGTAATATGCATAATATGTGTTTTTCATTAAGCTATCCAATAATCTAAATAATGGCGCATATTCATAATTTATTTTTATATTATCATTATCACTAATTTTGTATTTAATTTGAATAATATTATTTTTAAAAATATATTTATCTAATACTGCATAATCTTCACATTTATTATTGAATAACCATATGGTATATTCACGAAAATTTAATATTTTAGTATTTGTTAAAATTTTAATAATGTCATTCGCAGCCTTTTCTAATTCCATAATTTTTGAATTAATATTAGTACTTTTTTCATAATAATAATCATATGGTTCAATTGATGGCACCATAAAATATTTAATCTTAATATTGTCAAAATTTTTATTTTTTTTTACATCGTCTATCAATTTTAATAATTTTTCATTAAATAAAATCATGTATTTGACACTAATTTTATTTATTTTGTCTAACAAATTTTTTGTCAATTTCCACCATTCTTCTTTATTATTAAAAGGTATTTCACATGAATAATGTCCCAGTGATATTGGTTCAAATCCAAAACGCATGTAATATGTTTGGCCTTTTTCTAACATTTTTTGATATGACAATGACAATTGTGTCCCATTACAATCTATTGTTGCACCATCATGTAGTATTGCTGTTTTAACATTTAATTTTTGCAAAATATCCAACACAAAATTGACAATATCGGAACCACTGTGTTTATCTGTTTTTCGAATATGGTGAATTAAACAATTATTATTTAATTCCATTGTTTTTGGATCATAAAACCACACTGCAAATGATGCTCTAATATCAGTTCTATTAGATTCATCATATTGCAGTTTATAAAATTGCAAATTATTCGCAATAATTGTGCATTTAAATAGTTTAACAGTTAATTCTATTGATTCATTTTTAATTTTAAACCGTTCGCCAAATTTATCAGATAGATATGATAAATTTGTTTGGACATTTGAATTGAACTTTAAATCTGAATTATTTAAATCAAATACTGGTTTACCATTACCTCCATTTAACATAGAATTAAATTCAAATTTCAAATCATATTGCATTAATTTATATTTATACATCACTATATTCGTATATAATGTATATGATATATAAAATATATCATATATATCAATTTTTATTATTTATTCAACGACAATTGCCATTTGCAAAATAAATATAATTTTAACTGAAGTAGTTTACTGTAGGGCGTACAGCACAGCTCGGTGAAATATAATTAAGTGTCATATATATGGCAAATATTATAATAATTATTCAATGTGTAAAGCATGGCTGTACAAAGCGAAATTTTGTTCCAAATGCGTTATCCCCCTATACACGCTAACAATAGGTGCATGTATAGGATGTTTTTGTGTGTAATGATTTCAATGACTATGAAAAAAATTGAAAATATGGTTACATGATATGTCCATTATAAAGATTATACAAAAGCAGCAACATAAACAAAATGGATGAATCCCTTTATATATTGGAAGTGGTGAATCAGCTTACCCACTTACATCCGCATTGTGAAAATCCCGCCTTTTTGGATTTCTTGAACGAAATGATTGAGATGTATGCACAATGGCACACGCCATTAAATCAACGAGATCTCGTTGACGGGTCAAATGATTCAAACTTTGTCCAATTTGTCAAGACATTGATAAGTAATTCAATGATGTTTCCTTGCAGAGAAACAATCCGTTGGAATAATTATGTGCTTGAATTAAAGTGGAATCGGAATTTGTGCATGTGGAACGGTTACATTACAATTCCTGACAAAATTTTTTCTTTTCTGGATGAAGAAAAAATCAGGGAAATTGTGGACAAAACATTTCACAAAGGAATTTCTTATGAAACTCACTCCAAATATGGAATGGATTGTTCACATTCAGGTGATTACCATTTTCATCCTTTGTTTTTTTCTTCATCTCGCAGAGAAATTTATCGCACAAAAGATTTTGTGTTGAATTGTTTGAGGAATGCGGCTGATGCATTGGAGTTTGTGAGTAAAGAGGTTATGTTAAAATCATGTCATAAATAAATAATTCGATTAATTTATAACATGAAATTTTGTTTATCATCCGTATCATCATGACATTTGCAATTGCATATACAAATACTGTCTTCAATCTTACCATATATTCTACAATAACCACAATTACACTCGTCGTCTGTCGTAGAATAACATTTAATTATAAATCTATCTAGATTATTTTGGCAATCATTGCATAATATAATATCACATCCTGTACATTTCATTATTTGATGGTTTATTGTAATATCATCATGTATGTGTATACAATCATCACATACATAATTTTTGCACATTTTACACACTAATTTATCGCATTCGTCACAAATTATTCTATAACATAACATGCATTTTTTATCACATGTTGTACAAATATAATAATAACATGTATAGCATTTTGTATCCATAACATGTTTCCAGTTCATTTTATTATTATGTATAATTATATTTACATATATGAATATGTCTATTTGTTAAGTGCTATTGTGGTTGTACGAAGTACGAAATATCAGTTCAAAAAAAAATTGAAATTTTAAATCTGTAAATCTGTAAATTTAAATAATACTTAAATAATTTAACTTAAATCAAATTAAAATATGAGTGCTAAAAATGCAAAAAATAGTAATGACATTGAAAATATTAAAAAATTATTATCAAAATTAAAATCCAAAGTAAATAAATTTGTAGAATTAAAAGATGTTGAAAATATTGAAATTATTGAGAGAAAATTATACCGCATATATGATGATATAAATAAAACAAAAAATATAATTATTGAAACCGATCGTGTTATTGATGTTATTAATAAAAACATTAAGAAACGATATTTACATGAATTATATGATGATAATGAACAGATTAATATAGAATGCGTTGAATATAATTGTATAAATTATGATAATGGTGCTTATAATATGTGTATAGAATATGCAATGGAATTAACAAATAATAACATAATTGAAATTTGCTGTTCATACGATAATAATTTTTGTGAAATATACAGTGAGATTGATATTTCAAATGAAAATACTGATGTATGTATAATTAATAAGGATGAAGATTTTAAAATTGAACAACATAATTGTGAAAATTTAAATGAAATATTCAAATTTAAAAAAATTGATGTCTATAAATTTGTTGAATTATTTCACAAAATTATGCAGCGAGAAATTTCAATTTAGTTTGTCAATTAAATTTATCAATTAAATTTATCAAACAGATGTTACAAGTTTAAATTTAAATTTTATTTTATAGAATTTAAATTTATATATCAATATATCATTGATTATTGAAGAAAATATGCAACTTCTATGGATGGTAATAGAACAAAAGGTTTTAATGCTTCCATTAAATCATTTGCCGATACTAATTCAAGTGATGTTCCAAAACTTTGAGCACTATGATACATGTGATTTATACCATATGCTAAAAATCTAGTTTTATTTGTTCCGGAGCAAAGTTGAGAAAATAAGAAAACTTTACATCTTCTATATTGAAGACATTTTAATGCTTTGATTTTCATATTTTCATTTTTTGTAAAAAAAAATAATTCAAACGCATTTTCTTCACCAAGTCCACAATTTTGTTCAATGTATGTCCTAATATAATTGTTTCCATTTTTGACAATTTGTGGAACATTTGATGTAAATATCGTATTAATTGGAATCCATTTTTGACCTGAAAATACAAAAATTTCTTCTGTAAATGTGTTAGTAGTCATATATTTATTAATTTAAATATTTTTATATATGAACTTATTAATAGTTTAAAATATCAATTTTTTTATTATATAATTTAAATTTAATGGTTAAAGTATTGACGTATAATGTATCATGGCAATCTATGACAGGCAATAAAACTAATTGGATATTATGCAATAATAAAAATGACGAGTCAAATAATAGGCATTTTACCAAATGTATTAGAAATATAGCTAATTTGATTGATACTAATGGATATGGATTAGATTTTATAGCATTACAGGAAGCGAGTAATTATAAAATATTAATAGATATGTCAGAAACTTTGAAGAATATGAAATATCTAGTTGCTAAGTCTGGTTTAGAAGAAGTTATAACATTTTGGAATCCTGAAAAATATTGTTTAAAAAAATATTACAACGGTGAATTTAAAAAGGGTAGAATATATCAAGTCTTGTTATTCAACAACGATATTATATTTATAAATATTCATTCTGAACATTATAAATATGATGTATTAATAAAAAAACTTGATAAAATATTAGAAGATATATTTAATTTCAATAAGTCTGATAAATTAAATATTCTTAAGCATAAATACAGAATTGTAATAGCAGGTGATTTTAACAATGAAATTGAAAAAAAAATAAATTTAAATAATATTAATTTTTATACACATGATAATCTAAATACATGTTGTTACAATACATTTTTATATAAATTTGATCATGTTATTGATTCAAAAGCTAAGCCATTATATGCAAAAATACCTAAAGTTAACAAATTAACATCCGATCATTTACCATTATTAGTAGAACTTATTGATTAATATTTTGTATGCGTAAATTTATAATATCATTATATTTGATATTTTTTCGATACAGTTAAAAAAATATTGTGATATTAATTTCTTGAATAAAATCATTTCATTTCATTCATTTACAGTTACCATATTGTGCTCCAAATAAAATGTAATTAAATTAATTTGTAAATTTATATATATAAGTGCGTACAAATTAATTTAGATGGATACAATACTTAAAATTTTAAACATAGATTCAAAAGCAATTAATAAAATAAAAAATGATAATGAATTGTTAATGAAAAATGAATCAAAAGTGTATGATAGACTTTCTCAATATGAAAAACATGTTATATACACATACAAAGGACCTCCACATGGAATTGATCAATATGGTTTAAAAGGATATAGAGATTATTATAATTTTTTTTTGGATAAAGATAAATTTTATACAATTGATTTAAAAGATGTCAGATTGTATATCACACTTTTTAAACTTAATAATTTATACGATAATATATATGATTTTGATATTAATAATTTAGATGTTAAGTTAAGAAAAATAATAAGAGATATTGCTAAAATTAGGTGTGACAATATTATAAAAAATATTCACGTGATGAATAGTGTTATTAATAAAGGCATACATTATAATGGTTTTATATATCGTGTTATGAGAACACCATTCAAAGGTAATATTATAAATAATTTTACTTCGTGGTCGCTATATCCTCAATTTAATTTTGCAGATAGTAATGAAATTCATTTGTATGTTACAAAAATGTCAAAAAAAATGAAAGCTTTTTATGTTGAGTATGATGGTGATGATAAAAATTTACAAGATTTAAAAAATTTTCCATATTATGAATATGAGCTTATCTTACCAACAAATTTAGAATTTACAATAAAGAAAATAAAAAAATTTAAAGTCAATGATACAAAAAATTTTTTTGTGAAGAATAAAAAGGACACTAGGAATGATTTATATGTGGTAAATATATATTGGATAAAATTCACAGGAATACAAAAAAATGTCAAGTTAGATAAATTTAATATTGATGGCGACGATAATGTATTTTTAAAAACTTAGTTAGTTTAAAATGATCAATCTTTTATATTTATCCGATAAATAAATTAGTTCACACCACTGTGTTACATCTAGTGTTATCAAATTAAATACCATATTTTAATCAAATTTAAAATTAGATTTTTATTATTTTTAATTATCATAGATAATTTTATTGTTTAAAATTTGTGTTAATTAAAAGTAATAAAAATCAAAGCACATATTCCAAAATATGATATATTTACACTGATACGCGGAATAACGCAACCGGCATAAAGCGACACTTTGTTGCAGATGGAAGATCGGTGTCATGCGTTTGTATAAGTTTTATTATTTTGCGAACATATTGACTTTATTATAAAATAAAATATTCCATTATTTTGAAATAATGGAATATTTCTATTGGTGCGCCATAATATGTAGTTATCTAATAATACTAATTATTAAATAATAGATATTAGATATTAGATATTAATCGAATCAACACAATGTGTTTGATGACAGTATATTTTGTTGTATTTAACCTTTTTATTGCATAATGGACATTGTACTAAACATTTTTTGATTTTTTTACTTTCTAAATATGCCACATAAGATATTTTGTGATTACATTGTTTATTTGTAACAAATACAGTTTGATCTGACGTTTGTAGGATTGGACAAGTTTCTGAATTTTTTATTTCACCTATTTTATAAATAATATTGCTCATTTTGATATTTGGATATTCTAATATCGATGGATATTTTGTTCCATCTTCAATATATAGTATGTTTGCATCTGATGAATAATATGTATTGTACATTTTATTTGTATTTCTATTACCCAAATAAAATATTATATTTCCATCATGCATGTCATTATCAAAATAATCTGTCATAATTTCACATCCATTTACATTGTTATTTTTGCTTTTATTACTATTGTCATTACAATCATCATTGCCAATATCATCTTCATCACTACTTTCATTGTCATCATAACTACTTTCACTATTCAATTGGTCATTCCTTTTTTTATTGATATTATATGTTCCAGTATCAACCATATCGCTATATTCCGCAAATTCAATTTTTATCATTTTTCGTACCGAATAATTATCACGATCAAAAATGTCATATATATGTTGGATACTCATTTTTGGGTTGTATAGATTTATAAAATGATATATATGTTCACGATCGTGATCATCATCATTATCATTATCACAATTGTCATCATTATCACCATTGTCATCATTGTCATCATTGTCATCATTGTCATCATTGTCATCATTGTCATCATTGTCATCATTGTCATCATTGTCATCATCTTTATTATCATTATCACCATTGTCATCATCGTTATTATCATTGTCATTATTATTACCATCATTGATTAACGTGTATGATAACAGATCATATTTCCAGGATAATCCATACATAAATAATGTATCGAATCTATTTTTTAAATAAACAAAATTATCTTTAATTATATCATATCCTATGCACAATATTTCAGTACAATAAGTTATGAATATTTCTGACCACGATTCAATATTACATATATTTAATTTTATTTCCAATAAAGTCATTTGGCATATTGATATAACCCATGATATTGTAGGTCCATTTTTTATTAATATTATTTGATTATCTGTATTATATTCTGTTATTATTGATCTAATTATTTTATCCAATTTTAAATATTTTTCCTTATTTAATTGTTTTATGTACAAATATATATTTCTGTCATGTGCTCCAAAATTAGAAGAATTTAATAATCTTAATATTGTTGCTCCAGATATGAGTGTTTCAATATTATTTTCTTTTATCCTATTACATAAATCATAACAGATTCTTCTTTGAAATAATTTTGATTTTATGTATTCTGGTTCATATATATTATATCTTGGGTTTATTGATACTAATTCTGATAAATTGCCCAAAAAATTATTTTTATCTTCCAAGGTTGAATAATAAATTTTATTAAAATAATTGTTGTAGTATTTTATGTAATTTAATGCATTACAACTATTCATTTCCAGCTTTTAGATAAAATATTTCCTCTATAATAAGAATGTTCCTTTATATTAATTATTATATTCAATTTTTTGTGATTTGTTATTTATTTTTTTTGTATCCAATGTTATGTTACGTTTATTGTATAATAACAATTCTATTTCCTTTAATACTTTTTTTTCATATTTATCATTTTTTTTCATTTTATACAAAAAATCTTCGACATTTTCTTGTTTTCTAACCGGCAATCTTTCCGTATCCTTATATTCATTTAATTTATCTTCTATGTGATCTAACATATTTGTTTTTAATTGATCTAATACTTCATTTTTATTTTGAAGTATCCAATTTTTACCGTCATATATCATTATATTACTTCTATCTTTCATTGTGGGTATATAAATATTGTGAAATTTTTTCCTGCTTTTATTAAAATGAACAAGTTCAATCAATTCATATAAACAGCTGTAACTTTTGCATAATATATATATATTTTCATCTTCTGATAATATACTTAAATCTTCTTTACCAAATGGCATAATATTTATTGTTATATTGATTTTTACACTTGGTTTCTTTTTAATTTCAGCCAATTCTTTTTCCAATTTATCCGCTTTTTTTTCAAATTTATCCACTTTTTTTTCTAATTTTTTATTATATTCTAAAATTTCATCCATTTTTTTCATTAACGATTCATATTTTGTTGATTGCGATATATTATTGTCATCATTCATTGATAACGAATCATCTTTTATATCACATTTATATTTCCGGTTAATATGTCTAGTATAATTATTTTTATGTTTCCATTTTTTACAACACCTTTCGCATTCGTATACAACCATTATATATATTTGTTAATTATTAAATTTTTATATATAAGTCTGCATAAAAATTTAATATATTTTTCCCAAAAATTAAAAAATTATTTTGCAAATTGACAAGATTTTTAAATAATAATTTAATTTTTATAAATTTATTTAATAATTTTAATCATTGTCAAAAAATCCCCCCCATCCATAAAATAATTTCGGGTAATTTTTTAAATCATTCATTCATATTTTTACAAATAATAAAAAAATAAAAATGAATAAAAATTGAACAAAAAATGAATAAAAATGAACAAAAATTGAACAAAAATTGAACAAAAATTGAACAAAAATTGAACAAAAATTGAACAAAAATTGAACAAAAATTGAATGTGTTATAATTGAAAAATAATATATATCTGCAAATTTATAATTTAAACACTTAAAATATACAATTGTTTGCAAATATATAGAGAGTTAATATTTACTATTGATAAATAACACTGATGAAAAATTAGTAATTTGTAACTTATAATATTATTGCATCATAAATTTATATACTAAATATAAATAAAACTATCTGACAAATACGTTGATAATTTTGTTAAAAAATTGTGGAAATATTTTTTAATGAATATGTTTTAATATTACATATCATCATCATTTATTAATAATATTACATATCATCATCATTTATTAATAATAATTAAACGGAACACATTTGAATTAATTTAAACAAATATTTAAATCAATTCAAATAATAACTGAATAGAACATATTTGAATTAATTTAAATTAATGTTTACAAATTATAATTTAGCTCAAGATGGAAACTAAAATGGAAACAAAATTATAATATGAATTTGGAAATAAAGACGAAATTAAAAAATGTTTAGACAATCAGTTTAATTCTGATTTTTTTCCACACATATTTGTACTCATCAGATTAATAATATTGCAACCTGAATAGCAAACAATTCGAATTATTTAATCAAAGGATTAAATAATGTCAGTTATTTTGCGTATTTAGATTATAGAACTGATTTTTTTAAATTGTGATATATTATATAAGAGTATTGACAATAAATATAATAAAAAAATATAAACAATGTAAATATAATTTTGATAAATATTATTTTATTATATGAAACGCATTATTAACTTGCTTAAATAAAAATTAAATGTCTTTTTTTCAATAATATATATTATATATTATATATGAATTACCAACACAAATATATTAAATATAAGTTAAAATATTTATAATATTTAGAATTAAAGAATGACAGTAAAAATATTGTGCAAAAAGGAAGTGGTCAACAAAATTTAGTTATTCATATTTCAGGGCCACAAGGTAGTGGGAAAACAACATTAGGTAATAAATTAAAAGATAAATATGGTGATAAAATTTATGTGAAAGATCTTGATGATTTATATTCTGAATTTTATTATCAACAGGATGAAATAAAAAATTATCAAGAATTTATAAACAATTTTATAAGTAACCATGATAATAAACCATTAATTATAGTAGGATTATCTGCTGAAAGGTGTCTAGGTGACATGAATGATGACAATGATGTGTTTTACATTATAGATACAGAATATAAATTTTTTATTGATATTGATGAAAACAAAATATTAAAACAAAGGTTTTTTAGACAGATACAAAAGCTTAATGATAGGAAAGAGATGTTTTTTAATTATTGGCTAAAAAATAATTCTACTATTCAAAAAATACTGTATCGATTCATTGATCTATCCAAATGGAAAGCAAATAATATCGCATGTATAGAAATACACAAGGAATATAATTATAAATTTATGGACAGTAATGATATTTTTGAAACAATAAATAATTTATTGCACAGTAATATAAAATAAAGCATATTCATTCTATTTGTGCATTATAAGATAAGGTTTTATCAATATGATTTTGCAATAAATAATAAATAATAAATATAAAAATTGAAATTTTAATATCTTGAACATTAAATATTAAACATCTAATTTATATACTGATAAACTCATAAACTCATAATCATCAACTTGAGATAAATGGAATGTTTAAAACAATTAATCAATAAATACATTAATGAAAAAAATGATGGAACATTAAGAAATATTGCATTATTAGCAAAAAATGTACAATATAATGCAGACGATATTATTGATGTATTAAAATCAATAAACTGTAATAGCGACACTAGTTCAAAAATAAATCTTGATATTATAAATGTTTTAACAAACAACTATAAAGGTGAACTACCTATGACTGAATTATGCAGTCAAATTGAAGAATCCATAGTGTTGTCTATTTCAAAATCTGCGCCAAAGTCAAGTTCTACAAATATCCAATCTAATATGCTGCCAGTACTATCAATGTCACAAAAGGCACAAATCCCATCAACGCCACCTATATATTCAAGCTTATCATCTAATCAATTGGAAAAAATAAATAAATCTGATAAAACCAATGGGTCAAATGGAAAAAATCGAAATGTTATAAATGGAAGCGGAAAACTTTTGATGGAAGCTGTAAAAAATGATAGATATGAACAAGCAGAAAAATTAATTAAACTTGGTGCCAATGTAAATTATATTGATAATGATAAGAATGCAATTATAGTCATTGCCGAGAAAAAAAATAATTCAAAAATTGTTGAATC
>Ga0315900_10005007_pt1 | contig 18389 bp, 20 predicted proteins | sample LakEriMetagenome_FD_203521 | JGI IMG/M metagenome (GOLD analysis project Ga0315900, IMG submission 203521) | Freshwater fungal communities from buoy surface, Lake Erie, Ohio, United States - Buoy 12 MA114 | ecosystem: Environmental > Aquatic > Freshwater > Lake > Lake biofilm | place: USA: Lake... | reverse complement strand
GGTATTGCGTGTCGATCGGCGCGCCTTCGAGATTGGCGGTGATGCGCCCCTGCCCGATGCCCTCGGCCACCGAAGAGCCTTCGGCCTTCAATTCGCCATGGGCATAGTAGTTGTAGAGCGCCGCCCCGTGCGGATCGGTCAGCGCGATGCGGACATTCTCGTCGAAGGCCTTGAGGCCCATCCCCACGCCCGCAATCGTCCCGCCGGTGCCCGCCGCGCAGGTGAAGCCATCGACGCGGCCGCCGAGCTGCTCCCAGATTTCCAGCGCCGTGCCTTCGATATGGGCGCGGCGGTTGGCGATATTGTCGAACTGGTTGGCCCAGACAGCGCCCGGGGTTTCCCCGGCAAGGCGGCGCGAGGTGTGGACGAAGTGACCCGCGTCGGCGAACTTGGTCGGCGGCACCAGCACCAGCTCCGCGCCGAGCGCCCGCAGGGTGTCCATCTTCTCCTTGGACTGGTTGTCGGGCATGACGATGATGGTCTTGTAGCCGCGCGCATTGGCGACCAGCGCGATGCCGATCCCGGTATTGCCCGCCGTGCCTTCGACCACCGTGCCGCCCGGCTGCAATTCGCCGCGCGCCTCGGCATCGCGGATGATCCAGAGCGCCGCGCGGTCCTTCACCGAGGAGCCGGGGTTGGCGAATTCGCACTTGCCCCAGATATCGCAGCCCGCCTCTGCACTGGGGCCAGCGAGCCGCACGAGCGGAGTATTGCCGATAAGCGCGAGCGTGTCGCCGAAGGGCCGGGTGATGTTCATGGGGAGAGAGTTAAGCCCTGATGCGGCGCGGGGCAAGCCAGCGCCTGCGGGTTGGCATCAAGCCTGACCGATGCCGTCACCCCCGCGCAGGCGGGGGCCTATCAACGGCATACTGCAATCTCCACCTCGGATGGATCCCCGCCTGCGCGGGGATGACGACATATAGGGGTGCGCCGTCACCCCAGATGAAGCTCCGCCTCAACCATGCTGCCCTCGGCGATTTTCTCGGCCTTGCGCACCGCGGCCTTCAAGGGGAGCAGCCAGCCGCCCGCCTGTTTGGAGGGGAACAGCGAGGTGCGCCATGTCGTGCCGCCGATGCGCACCTCGACATAGACCGAGCCCCAGGCCGCCGCGTTCACCGCAGATCCACGGATCGCCTCGGCTGTCTCGCCATCGATGGTGAGGAAATACCACGAGCCCTTGGCGGGCGCGCCGTCGCTGCCCTGCCACAGCCACACGGGGCCGCGCACGGTCCACGGCCCGGCGGCAGAGCCTTCCGGGGCATGGCCCAATTCGTCGCGCAGGAAACGGGCCAGATCAGCGTCCACCGATCCGGCCCTTTCAGCGATCAATCTTCCGGAGCAATCGTGACGTGCAGCCCGTCAAGCTCGGCGGTGAAGGGGATCTGGCACGATAGGCGCGAGGTCGCCGCGCGGTGATCGGAGGATTCGAGCAGATCGTCCTCGTCCTCGCTGATCGCGGGCAGTTTGTCCGCGAAGGCCGGATCGACATGGATGTGGCAGGTCGCGCACGAGCAGCAGCCGCCGCACAGCGCCAGCAGTTCGTCAAAGCCGTTGTCGCGGATCGCTTCCATCACGGTGAGGCCTTCGTTGACCTCGATCTCGCTGGTGGCGCCTTCGCGGTTGGTGACGACCAGTCTGGGCATGGATAGGGCTTCCTTTTCGGCTATTGGGCGCAAGGTTTATGCGCTGTGAGAGTGCAGAGCGGCTGCTAAGACAGTCTGGCGACCAGTGCAAGTTAAGGAAAGTGCGAGTGGGGCTGACGGGCGAAAAATTGCGGGCAGACCTCGATGCTCTGGGCACACGCGATCCGCGCATCGCCGCCGAGATCGCGCGCATCGGCTATCCCGAACCGCGGATCCGCGCGCGCGGCACCACCACCTTGCTGCGCACCATCGTCGGCCAGCAGGTCTCGGTCGCGGCGGCGGCTTCGATGTGGGGCAAGCTGGAGGCCGAACTCGGCCCCGACTTCACCCCCGCCTGCCTCTTGAAGCGCGATTTCGAGACCCTGCGCGCCTGCGGCCTGTCGCGCCAGAAACAGTCCTATGCGCGCTCCTTGTGCGAGCTGGTGGAGGCGGGCGAGGTCGATTTCGCCAACCTGCCAGCAGACGACGAGGAAGCGATTGCCCTGCTCACCCGGATCAAGGGCATCGGGCGCTGGTCAGCGGAAATCTACCTGCTCTTCGCCGAGGGCCGCCCCGACATATGGCCCGCAGGCGATCTCGCCGTGCAGGAGGGCGTGAAGCGCCTGCTGGGCCTTGCAGAACGCCCCGCCGAAAAGGCCACCCGCGCGCTGGCGGAAGGATGGTCGCCCCAGCGCGGGGCGATGGCGATCTTCACCTGGCATTCCTGCGCTAACCCGGCGCTGTGAGGTTGGGGCGGTTTTGGCGTTGGCTGGCCGAAAGCGGGCCTTCTCAAAACGAGCCCGTTTCTTCCATCGGCGGCCCGCTGTTGCGGCGAGGGCCGGCCTTTCCTGCTTTTCAACCCCGGTTGGCACCGATCCTGCCGACTGCTAAGCTGAGATCGGTCCGGATGGCTGTGACCGCCCGTTCAAGCTGATCGATCCGGTCCGCGAACACCTTCTTTTCCTCGTCCCTGGCCTCGATCAGCATCAAGGCGCGCGCGAGAGGGGGCGACAGACTGGCAAGGACCGCGCGCTCATCCCCGTTGATCAATGTCTCGTCCCTGCGTCTACCAACCGCGAGCCATCCGCGCACCTGTCCGGTCTCTCCACTGGCATGCAGCGGGAAGATGAGGGGGAAGAGGGGATCATCGGGATTGACCAGATAGCCTTGCTGCCCCGGATCCCATGCGTGTTCTGCAGCCCAGGTGTTGACCGTTTCAGCGACAATCCCGCGCGTCCGGAAAATCTGGCGTCCATCCGGGGACAAGACCGCAGCCTTCTCGGTATAGACCGAATAGCAGATCCGGCTCAGCGTGGTTTCGAGCAACTCCTCGCGTGTATCGGCGTAACTCATGTCCCTGATGACATGCGGTAAATCATCCCGCAAACTGATGAGACGCGCCTGAAACCGCTTGTCCGACCAGTGCACGAGCCGCTCGTGGAGCGGGCCCATGAACAAGGACGCGAACGCCGCTGCAACGCCATAGGACAGCCCGCCGACATCGTCGCCCAGCAACCGCGGGCCGGCAAAGGCGGCGGCACGCTCGACCAGAAACGAACCAACGGCGAGAAAAGCCGTGGTCGCGACGTAGGTCGACGTGCGGCCAATGATCAGATCGACATCGTAGAGGCGGAACCGCAGAAGTGCGACAAGAATACCGAGGGGAATGAAGATCGGGCCGCCGGTGCCCAACGCCGTATTGGCAAGCCGAAGCGTTCCGTGCAGGCCATTGAAGGCCTCACCCGGGAAAGCCTCGGCGATGCCAAACGATGCCCAATAGGCAATCTGGCCGCAGGCCCAGGACAGCGCGCAAAGTCCGAGACCCAACATCACCCACCGGAATTGCTGCTTCATCGTGTCGTCGCCGACCGATCGATACTTGTGCATCATTTGCCAGAGCACAGCCGCGAGCACGGCCATCTGTAGCATCAGCCAGGGAGGTCGCTCGCCCACTACATCCGCAGCTGCCAGCCACCAAACGACAAAGGCGGAAAGGCCGACCATGACCGACGTATGGTTCCGGTAGCGCCCGTCGGGGAACGCCAGCAGGGCGTTCAACAGAAGACCGGCCAGCACGGCTGCAAGGACGATATAGGCGCCGAAGACCATTGTGCCGAGCGAGGGGTAATCGGGCAGGAAGAAGTTCGGCAGCAGCATGCTCAGCGCCATCATCTGCGGCACGACAGCGGTGCGCTTTCGCAGCAACAGAAAGCCGACGCAGAAGAAGGCGAGACCGTGGATGACCGATAGGACAACAAAGAAGGTTCGCCATTGCGCCTGATCCATCAGGCCACCAAAGAAGATGCTGTAATTCTCTTTGGTGCGGGTGAAGGTCACATTGTTGATCGCTCCGTCCGGGTGCCGTGTCTCAACCCTCACGCTGCTGCCATGCGGTCTTTTCGCAATGACGTTGGCCACTTGCGCTTCATCCAGACCTTTGAGCGTGACGCCATCTATCCGGGTGACGATGTCCGCATGCCGCAGACCGGCTGCCACCGCTTGGTCGGTCCCGACAGCGTCGACCACCCAGTTGCTGGTTGCAGCCTCCTTCTCTATGGAAAATCCCAACTCGATCGTCGTTGCGGGCAAGGGGGCACGAAGCCGCATGGTCGTGCCGAAAGCCAGTGCCACGAGGCTGACAATCGCCAGCACGCCCCAGACCACCGTATAGGCCGACAGCCAGCGACCACTGAGCGGCTTGAGTTGAAGGTAACTCCGATCTTGCGTCATTGCCGCCCCTTGCACCGGGGGCATGGCCTCGCATCCCCCCCAGACCCCGACATTGCGATGCTATGCCTCACCAGATGCCTTTGCAATTTGGGCTCTTACGGTGCCAATCCACTCGGGCAAGCGAAAAGCCGGGCCCCGTCCGGCCAATGCGTGGTGACGAGCAAAATCGGGCCAATTTGAAAGGTCCGCTTCCCCCACTCTCGGCCATCGCCGCCCTTCGTCTCCGCCCAAATCCCGCCTCGCCCCAGCCGGAGTGCTTGAAGCCCCGCGCGTGGTGTCTTACCTGTCCAACACAGGAGAGACCATGACCGCAACCGCCACCCCCGCCCCGCTGATCCCGCGCGCCGCTCTGTTCGGCAATCCCACCCGCGCGCAGGGGCTTATCAGTCCCGATGGCCGATGGCTGAGCTGGATTGCGCCCCTGGACGGCGTGCTCAACATCTGGATCGCGCCCGCTGCCGAGCCCGAGGCCGCCCGCGCCATCACCAGCGCAACCGAAAGGCCGATCCGCCAGCACTTCTGGGCGCCCGATGCGAGCGCCGTGATGTATATTCAGGACAAGGGCGGGGACGAGAACTTCCTGCTCTATGCCATCGACGTCGCCAGCCTTGTCGAGACCACCCTCACCCCCTTCGAGAACACCCGCGTCCAGCTGGTCGGCGCATCGAGCACGATCAAGGACAAGCTGCTGCTCGGCCTCAACAACCGCGATCCGCAGTGGCACGATGTCCACCTGCTCGATCTGACGACGGGCAAGCTGACGCTGGTGCTGGAGAACAACGCCTATGCGGGGTTCATGGCCGACGACAATCTCGTGCTGCGCATGGCGATGCAGCAGAATGAGAGCGGCGGGACGGACTACTTCCGCGTGACGGACAACGTCGTCGAGGAGGCCCCGTTCGAGACCTCTGCGATGGAGGATGCGCTCACCACCGCGCCGGCGGGCTACACCGCCGATGGGAGCACGCTCTACTGGATCGACAGCCGCGGGCGGAACACCGCCGCGCTCTTTGCGCAGGACACCGCGAGCGGGGCAAAGCGTCTGATCGCCGAGGATGACAAGGCCGATATCGACAACACCCTGCGCCATCCGGTCACAGGCGTAGTCGAGGCCTATGCGGTCAATTATCTCACCCGGCGCTGGCACGCGATCGACCCGGGCGTGGGCGCGTCGCTCAAATGGCTGGGCGAGCGGCTGGAAGGCGATTTCGGGGTCAACAGCCGCACCGATGACGATTCTGTGTGGATCGTGTGGAACGACCCGCTGACGCGGCCGGTGCGCACCTTCATCTATGACCGTGTCACGAACACGCTGATCCCCTTCTACACCACCCGCCCCGAGCTGGAGGGCGCGCCGCTCCAGCCGATGCAGGCGATCGAGATCGCCAGCCGCGATGGCCTCACCCTGCCCTCCTACCTCACCCTGCCGCCCGGCAGCGATCCGGAAGGCACGGGCCGTCCCGAGGCGCCGGTGCCGATGGTGCTGCTGGTGCATGGCGGACCCTGGGCGCGCGACACCTATGGCTTCAATTCCGCGCACCAGCTGCTCGCCAACCGCGGCTACGGCGTGCTGAGCGTCAACTTCCGCGGCTCGACCGGGTTCGGCAAGGCCTTCATCAATGCCGCCAACAAGCAGTGGGGGCTGGCGATGCATGATGATCTCATCGACGCGGTGGAATGGGCCGTGGCGCAAGGGATCGCGCAGAAGGACAGGATCGCGATCATGGGCGGCTCCTACGGCGGCTATGCGACGCTCGCGGGGCTCACCTTCACGCCGGAGGTCTTCGCCTGCGGGGTGGATATCGTCGGCCCGTCGAACCTCGAAACCCTGCTCTCCACCATCCCGCCCTACTGGGCGCCGCTGGTGAAGATCTTTCACGAGCGCATGGGCGATCCTTCGACCGAGGAGGGCCTCGCCCTGCTGCGCGCCGCGAGCCCGCTCTACAAGGCGGACAAGATCGTCAAGCCGCTGCTGATCGCGCAAGGCGCCAATGATCCGCGCGTCAAGCAGTCCGAAAGCGACCAGATCGTGAGCGCGATGACGGCGGCGGGCATTCCGGTCACCTATGTGCTCTACCCCGATGAGGGCCACGGCTTTGCGCGGCCGGAAAACAGCATCGCCTTCTATGCGATTGCCGAGAACTTCCTCGCCGAATGCCTCGGCGGACGGGCCGAGCCGCTGGGCGATGCGCTCGCGCCTGCCAGCGCGCAGATCATCGAGGGCGCGGGCCATGTGCAGGGTCTGGAGGCCGCGCTCGCAAGCTGATTTGCCCTGCTGACAAGCGTGTCAGTCCGCACTAGACAGGTTGCAAATAGCAATCGGCAGAGGGATCACCATGACACGGCGCAGCATCTTCATCACCGGCGGGGCATCGGGCATCGGACGCGCTGTCGCCCGCCATTTCGGCGAGCGCGGCTGGTTCGTCGGGATTGCCGACGTCAATGTCGAAGGGATGGAGGACACGCTCGGCCTGATCGAGGGCGGGTTCAAGTACATGCACCGCCTCGACGTGCGTGACCGCGCAGCCTGGGACGAGGCGCTCGCCGCCTTCAACACCGCTGCCGGATCGCGCATCGACGTGATGGTCAACAATGCCGGGATCGGCACCGGAGGCCCGCTCGCCGAGCTCGAGGTCGAAGAAATCGACCGCTGCCTCGACATCAATCTGCGCGGGGTGCTCTACGGGGCGCAGGCGGTCTATCCCTACCTCAAGGCCAGCGCGCCGGGCTCCGCGCTGGTCAATATCGCGAGTGCGGCGGGGCTTACCGGCGGCAGCGGGATGAGCGTCTATTCCGCCACCAAGTTCGCGGTGCGCGGGATCGCCGAAAGTCTCGACGCCGAATGGGCGCCTGACGGGATCAAGGTCTCCTCGATCTGTCCCAGCTTCATCGACACCCCGCTGCTCGACGGCACCGGCAACCGCAAAACCAACGAGAATATCCGCACCCGCGTCACCGCCGCCGGGCTGGAAATCACGCCGGTGGAGGAAGTGGCCGAAGCGGTGTGGAACGCGGTCCACGGGGACGAGCTGCACTATCTGGTCGGCAAGACCGCACGCAGCCTCGCCTTTGCCAAGCGCTGGATGCCCGGCAGGGTGCGCAAGCAGCAACGCGCCGCCGGGCGGCAGGGGCTGCTGGGGAAATAGGGAGCACAACCCCTTCCCCCCGCTCGCCCTGAGCCGGTGTCGCTTCGCGACACCGGCTCAGGGCGAGCGGAACTTGGCTATATGAGCGCGTCGATCGCAGCCGCCAGCCGCGCATCCCTTGCCGAAAGCCCGCCGCTCTCCCCCGCATCATGCGTGGTCAGCGTCACCTCGACGCGGTTGTAGACGTTGAACCATTCGGGATGGTGGTCCTGCGCCTCGGCCAAGAGGGCGACGCGGTTCATGAAGCCCCAGGCCTCGGAGAAATCCTTGAAGCGGAAGGTCCGCGCGATCGCCTTGCCCTCGCGCGCCAGCTCCCATGCGGGGTGCGCTTCCAGCAGCGCGGTGATTTCGGCGGGAGTCAGTTCGGGGACAGACATGAGGGCACTTCCTGAAAAAGGGGTCGCTTGTTTGCGCGCCGCCTTTTCCCTAACGCATGGGGCCAATGCAAGCCTCGCCGCCGTCTCTTGTTGCTGACAACCTCGCCTGCCGCCGGGGCGAGCGGCTGCTGTTCCGCAAGCTGTCCTTCGCGCTGGAAGCGGGCGCGGCCTGCCATGTGAAGGGGGCCAACGGGGCGGGCAAGACCACGCTGATCCGTGTCCTTGCGGGGCTGACCACGCCCTATGCCGGAGCCGTGACGCGCGAAGGCGCCCTCGCCCTGCTCGATGAACGCACCGGGCTCGATCCCGATCTGCCGCTGGGCCGCGCGCTGGCCTTCTGGTTCGCGCTCGACGGCGCGGCAGATGCGCCCGCGATCATGGAGCGGCTTCGCCTCACCCAGCTGTCCGAAGTGCCGGTGCGCTATCTCTCCACGGGTCAGAAAAAGCGCGCCGCGCTCGCCCGCGTGATCGGGCAGGCAGCGCCGGTCTGGCTGCTCGACGAGCCCCTGTCCGGCCTCGATACCGCCTCGCAAAGCCTCGTCAGCGACCTCGTGCGCGAACATTGCGCCAGCGGCGGGATTGCGCTGATCGCCTCGCACCAGCCGCTCGATGTGCCGGGCATGACGAGCTTCGCGATCGAGGATTTCGCCCCCGCTGAGGCCGAGGCCTGATGCTCGCGCAGGTCCTGCGCCGCGATCTCGCGCAGTTCTTCCCCTTCACGGGGAGCGGCGCTGCGCTGCCGGTGGTGTTCTTTGTCGCGGTCGCCATGCTGTTTCCCTTCGCGGTCGGGCCGGATGCCAACCTGATGCTCAAGACCGGCGGCGGCGTGGTGTGGATCGCGGCGCTGCTGGCGGCGATCCTGCCGCTCGAAAAGCTGGTGGCGCGCGATATCGAATTGGGCTTTTTCGACCAGTTGAAGCTGCGCGGCCTCACCGAGGAAGCGATGATGGCGGTGCGTCTCTTGGCGCATTGGCTGAGCTTCGGCCCGCCGCTGCTGCTCGCCACCTTCCCGGCGGCCGCGCTGCTCAAGATCGAGGGCGAGACCTTCGAGATCCTGCTCCTCGGCCTTGTCGCAGGCACCCCGGGGCTGGCGGCCATCGGCTTGATGATCGCCGCGCTCACCGCAAGCTTGCGGGCCGGAGCGGCGCTTTCAGGCCTGCTGCTGATCCCGCTCGCGCTGCCGATCCTGATCTTCGGCGCAGGCGCGCTCGCCCGTCAGGACGTCGCCAGCCTCGGCTTCGTCGGCGCGATCAGCCTCGCGCTGGCGGCGATTGCGCCCTTCGCGGCAGGCGCGGCGATCAGGGCTGCGCGGGAGAATTGATCGTCTCAAACGTCTCCCCGGGCTTGACCCGGGGCCCCGCTTCTTCAGCCGAGCAGATCCTCGAAGCAATCACGCCAGTCCGGATTGGCCTTCTCGATCAGTGCAAACTTCCACTCGCGCCGCCAGCGCTTCACCCGCTTTTCGTGGTCCATCGCCTCTTGCATGGTTGGCAGAAGCTCCGCCCAAACCAGCCGCGTCAGGCCATACTCGGCGCAGAACTTCGAGCCGACGCCCTCCCGATGCTGCGCTATGCGAAACGCCAAGTCGGCAGTCGATCCGACATACATCGTCCCGCGATAGCGGTCGGCCATGATGTAAACCCAGCCGCCTTGCCGTTCCCGCTCCATGGCGTGAAGAAAAAGGAAGCGGGGCCCCGGGTCAAGCCCGGGGAGACGTCGAGGGTCAGTTCTCCAAATCCCCGATCGGCGGGAGTTGCGCCCCACAGAACGGGCAGAACCCGATCTCGATCACGCTCGAAGACCTCCCGGCCCGCCCGTCGCGCACCGGCAGTCCGTAACCACCACGCAACTCGAGGATCATCGCGTCGGGGCAGGACTTGCGATCAGGATGTTTGTCGCAAACGTTCGTCTGGTCGAGCTCGAACCGTTCGCAACAATAATCACCCATAAGGCGGGCAATCCCGTCCGGTCGGGCTCTTGGTGAAGATCTCGTTGCCCGTCTCGGTGATCGCGATCGAGTGTTCGAACTGCGCGGAGAGGCTCTTGTCGCGGGTCACCGCGGTCCAGCCGTCGCCGAGCACCTTGGCCCAGGGCTTGCCGAGGTTGATCATCGGCTCGATGGTGAAGAACATCCCCGGCTTCAGCTCCGGCCCAGTCCCGGCCTTGGCGGCGTGGACCACTTCGGGGGCGTCGTGGAACAGGCGCCCCAAGCCATGCCCGCAGAACTCGCGCACCACGCCGTAGCGGAAGCTGTTGGCATGGGCTTCGATTGCCGCGCCGATATCGCCCAGCCTTGCGCCGGGCTGGGCGGCGGCGATGCCGAGCATCAGGCATTCATAGGTCACTTCGACCAGCTTGCGCGCCTTCAGCGAAGGCTCGCCCGCGTAGAACATGCGGCTGGTGTCGCCGTGCCAGCCGTCGACCAGCGGAGTGACGTCGATGTTGAGGATGTCGCCATCCTTCAGCACCTTGTCGCCCGGAATGCCGTGGCAGATCACGTGGTTGATCGAGATGCACGAGGAATGCGCATAGCCGCGATAGCCGAGCGTTGCCGGGATTGCGCCGGCATCCAGCATCATGCCCCGCACCGCATCGTCGATAGCGCCGGTGGTGACGCCGGGCTTCACCAGTTCGACGCAGGCATCGAGGATTTCGGCGGCAAGGCGCCCGGCCTTGCGCATGCCCTCATAGCCCTCAGCCGTGTGGAGCTTGATGGTGCCGTCGCGGTAGACGGTCTGATCGCCGTCAACGAGTTGGTATTCGTGCATGGCGCCCACATAGCGACTGCGGCGCCGAAAAGCTATCTCCCGAGCGCGAAAGCCGCTTTGTATTCGGGTTTGACTGCTGCGAGCACCTTGGGCGTCACAGGCAGGGTCACCTCGTATGGCCCCTCGGCATAGGAGCCCGCCACGTAGGGAGAGGCGATCAGGCCGATGCGGTTGAAGCGGCGCTTGTTCGACGAGCCGAGCAGCACCGCGAGATCGCTGACGGGCGGGCAGGGGAAAATCCCGTCATCCTCGATCATCTGGCTGGTCTCGGCGCCGAGGCGCTTGATCCGTTCGGCCTTGAGCGCCTTGCACCATTCGGCCCCCAGCGCGTCCTGCAAGGCGGCGGGCGAGCGGAACATGTCCTCGGGCATGACCGGGGCCTTGGCCTGCCGGTCCCACACCAGCGCGTCGGTGTAGTAATTGCCGTGGGCGCCGCCCGAATATTCGTAGACATCGACCGAGAGCGAGAGGAAGCGCGGCAGGTTGGTGACCACTTCCCAGGTCTTCTGGAAATCGCGGGTCATGCAGCCGGCGCAGTCCTGTCCAGCGAATTCCTCGAGCGAGGCGCGCCATTCGCTCTTCTGATCGGCCAGCAATTGCTCGCGCTCGGCGGCAAGGCGGGCGGCGAGCGGGGCGATGGCGGTGACTTCGGCGGGCCAGCGATAGGCGAAATCGCGGGTGGGTGCGGTCTCGCCCTCGCCCTTGGCTTCGTGATCGATGACGTGCACCTGCTGGGGCCGCTTCGGGGCGGTTTGACCCGCGTTTGCGGGCATTTCAGGGGCGAAAGCGAGCGCAAAAGCAGCCGCAAGCGCAAAGGCTAGACCCCACTTAGACCCCCCCTTGCCCCGCCTTGCCTGATGTTTCACGTGAAACATTTTGTGCCCTTCCATGCTGTCTGACCCCTGCGAATCTGCTGGCAGCAACCCCTTGTGCATGATTATGGAACAGGCATGAGCGAAGCCAAAGCACTGATCCAGCCCGATCGCGGAACCGAAGCGATTGCCATCCACCTCGTCAACAAGGAGGGGTTCGAAGCCTTCGCCAAGGGCCTCGCCGCCGGCCAGCGCGCCGCGCTTGCCGCGCAGAAATTCGAAGGTGGCGGCAATCAGGTCGGGATCGTGCCCGAGGGTGACGGGTGGTTCGCCGTGGGCGGGGTGGCAAACCCGGAAAGCCTGTCGAGCTGGTGCCTAGCCAAGCTCGCCGAGGACCTCCCCGAGGGCACCTATCGCCTCGCCAATGCGGAAGCCGGGGCAGCGATGTTCGGCTGGATCACCGGACAATACCGCTTCACCCGCTACAAGAGTGAGGACAAGGCCGCCGGCCCCCGCGTGCTGTTGACCACGCAGGTCGCCCAGATCGACGCGGTGAGCGCCGAGGCCGCCGCCGAATTCCTGCTGCGCGATCTCGTCAATGCGCCCGCCGAAGACCTGGGCCCCGCCGCGCTCGAGGCCGAGTGCGAGAAGCTCGCCAAGGCGCACAAGGCCGAGCTCACCGTGGTGCGCGGCGATGCGCTGGAACAGGGCTATCCGATGGTCCACGCGGTCGGGCGTGCGGCGACGCGGCACCATGCGCCGCGGCTGATGCACCTCGTCTGGGGCGATCCGTCGCACCCCGTCCTGGCGGTGGTCGGCAAGGGCGTGTGCTTCGACAGCGGCGGGCTCGATATCAAGCCGTCCTCGGGCATGCGGCTGATGAAGAAGGACATGGGCGGCGCGGCCCACGCGATTGCGCTGGCGGGCCTCGTCATGGGCGCGCGCCTCAAGGTGCGGCTACACCTGCTGGTGCCGGCGGTGGAGAACGCCATTTCGGGCGGGGCTTTCCGCCCCGGAGACGTGCTTTCCAGCCGCAAGGGGCTGACGGTGGAGATCCACAATACCGATGCCGAAGGGCGGCTGATCCTCGGCGATGCGCTGACCCGCGCCTCGGAGGAGAACCCCGATCTGATCGTCGATTTCGCCACGCTGACCGGCGCGGCGCGGGTGGCGCTGGGGCCGGATCTGCCCGCGCTGATGGCCCGCTCGGACGCGACGGCGGAGGCCTTCCTCGCCGCGGGCCGGGCGCAGGATGATCCGGCATGGCGCCTGCCCCTGCCCGAAGCCTACCGCGAATATCTCGCCTCGGACGTTGCCGACATGGCCAATGCCTCGGCCAACCCCTTTGCCGGGGCGAGTGTGGCGGGGCTGTTCCTCGACCGCTTTGTCGGGGAAGGCATCGACTGGGTGCACTTCGATACCTTCGCCTGGAGCCCCTCCCCCCGCCCCGGCCGCGCGCGCGGGGGACGCGGGCTGGGCCTGCGCGCCTCCTGGCACGCGATCCGCGCCCGCTATGGCGCGTAAGCTTGCCCCGCGCGCCGCTTGCCGCTAACGGGCCTGCCACGCCAGCGCCGGCGACAGCGCGGGCGCAGACAGGAAAGCTGACGGAACGCAGATGAGCGGCATGGCGCCCGAACAGGTGATGTATCAGGTGCCCGAGGGCGTGCTGGGTCTCAAGGGCCCGGTCGAAAAGCCTGCGCCCGGCACGCTGCCGCTGCGCGGGGATCTGGCCCACATGGCGCTCGCCGGAAGCCATCTCGCCGCGCATTACGTCATCCCCCATGTCCACGCGGTCGGTGCCGGGGGTGCCGGGCTGCGGCTCAATCCGCGCGCCGATGCCGAGGTGTTCGTGACCCTGCCCGCCGGAAGCCGGTTCGAGCTGCTCGATGTGGCGGGCGAATGGGCGTGGGGCTGCCCGGGTCCGCAGGGGCCGAGCGGCTGGTGCAAGGCGAGCGAACTCGCCGCCCACGAAGCCTGATCCATGCCGACCCGCCTGTTCATTGACGGGGCCGCGGGCACCACCGGCCTCGAAATCCGCGAACGGCTGGAGGGCCGCAGCGAGTTCGATCTGATCATCCTCGACGATGCCCAGCGCAAGAGCGAGACCGCGCGCCGCGACGCGCTCCACGCCGCCGACATCGCGATTCTGTGCCTGCCCGATGATGCCGCGAAAGAGGCGGTGGCGCTGGCGCAAGGCGCAGGCACCCGCTTCATCGACGCCTCCAGCGCGCACCGCGTGGCCGAGGGGTGGAGCTATGGCTTTCCCGAGCTGGTAGGCCGGGAGACAATCGCCAATGCGCAATTGGTGAGCAATCCGGGGTGCTACCCCACCGGCTTTCTCGGCCTCGTCGCGCCCTTGGTGCGCAGCGGTCTGCTGCCCGCCGACTGGCCCTATACCGTCAACGCGGTGAGCGGCTATTCGGGCGGAGGCAACGGCCTGATCGACCGCTTCGCGCGCGAGACCGACATCGCCTTTCGCGCCTATGGCCTCGGCCTTGGCCACAAGCACCTGCCCGAAATGCAGGCCTATGCGGGCCTTGCCCATGCGCCGGTGTTCTCGCCGGCAGTGGTTCCCGCGCATCGCGGCATGGTGGTCGATGTGCCGCTGCCGCTCGCGGCGATGGGCTGCGCTGCCACTGTCACCGCGATGCGCGAATGTCTCGCCGCCTTCTACGCGGGCAGCAGCGTCGTCACCTGTGCCGGGGGCACGCCGGACGAATTGCTGCTGCGTCAGGGCGCAGCCGCCAGCGACGCGATGGCGCTGTTCGTCACCGGATCGGCTGACGGTTCGCAAGCCCGCCTCCTCGCGGTGCTCGACAACCTCGGCAAGGGCGCTTCGGGGGCTGCGATCCAGAACCTCAACATCATGTGCGGCCTGCCCGAGACTACGGGCCTTCGCCTATAATCGCCGCATGTTTGCTTAAAATTTAGGCAGGGCGCGTCCACACGCTGTGCACCATTGCGCAGCGCACCATAATCTTGCTACCGGCGCTTGCGTGACGAAAGACATCCCTTGTCGGGAATCCCCCGACGGCAAGGATTGTTCAGTGCGGCACCGGATGGCCTTGGCACGATTCTTGTAAGGATTTGGTCAGGAATCCGGACAGTCGCGGATAGGAACGACGTGAAAAAGATCGAAGCGATCATCAAGCCCTTCAAGCTCGACGAGGTGAAGGAAGCCCTCCACGAAATCGGCGTGTCGGGCATCACCGTCACCGAAGCCAAGGGTTTCGGCCGCCAGAAGGGCCATACCGAGCTTTATCGCGGCGCCGAATATGTCGTCGACTTCCTGCCCAAGGTGAAACTCGAAGTCGTGGTCGCCGATGATCAGGCTGCGCGCGTGGTCGAAGCGATTGCCGCCGCCGCGCAAACGGGGCGCATCGGCGACGGCAAGATCTTTGTCAGCCCGATCGAAAGCGCGCTGCGCATCCGCACCGGCGAGACCGACGAAGACGCCATCTGATTTTCCACCCTCTCCCGCCCGCCGCACCGGCGGGCTGGTCCAGTCATAAGCAAAACTAACTCGGAGGCACCAAGCAAATGTCGAAAGCAAAAGACGTCCTGAAGAAGATCAAGGACGAGGAAATCGAGTGGGTCGATCTGCGCTTCACTGACCCCAAGGGCAAGTGGCAGCACCTCACCATGGTCGCAGGCGTCATGGGCGAAGACGAGCTTGAGGACGGCCTCATGTTCGACGGTTCGTCGATCGCCGGCTGGAAGGTCATCAACGAGAGCGACATGATCCTGAAGCCCGACCTGACCGAAACCTGGGTCGATCCCTTCAGCGCCACCCCGATGCTGATCATCAACTGCGACATCGTCGAGCCTTCGACCGGCGACTGGTACAGCCGCGACCCGCGCACCACCGCCAAGCGCGCCGAAGCCTACCTCAAGTCGACCGGCATCGGTGACACCGTCTATGTCGGCCCCGAAGCCGAGTTCTTCATGTTCGACGACGTGCGCTTCGAGGACGGCTATGCCGGCTCGGGCTTTGCGATCGACGACATCGAGCTGCCGGGCAACACCAGCAAGGAATATGAAAACGGCAACATGGGCCACCGCCCGCGTGCCAAGGGCGGCTATTTCCCGGTCGCGCCGGTTGACAGTGCGGTCGACATCCGCGGCGAAATGGTTTCGACCATGCTCGAAATGGGCCTGCCCTGCGACAAGCACCACCACGAAGTGGCCGCCGCCCAGCACGAGTTGGGCCTGACCTTCGGCACGCTGGTGCAGACCGCCGACCGCATGCAGATCTACAAGTATGTCGTGCACCAGGTCGCCCATGCCTATGGCAAGACGGCAACCTTCATGCCCAAGCCGATCAAGGCTGATAACGGCTCGGGCATGCACACCCACATCTCGATCTGGAAGGACGGCAAGCCGATGTTTGCCGGCAACGAATATGCCGGTCTGTCGGAAACCTGCCTGTACTTCATCGGCGGCGTCATCAAGCACGCCAAGGCGCTGAACGCCTTCACCAACCCGACCACCAACAGCTACAAGCGTCTGGTGCCGGGCTTTGAAGCACCGGTGCTGCTGGCCTACTCGGCCCGCAACCGCTCGGCCTCGTGCCGCATCCCCTATGGTGCGGGCGACAAGGCCAAGCGCGTCGAGTTCCGCTTCCCCGATGCGATGGCCAACCCCTATCTGTGCTATTCGGCGCTGCTGATGGCGGGTCTCGACGGGATCGAGAACAAGATCCACCCGGGTGAGGCGATGGACAAGAACCTCTACGATCTGCCCCCGGCCGAGCTCGCCGAAGTGCCGACCGTGTGCGGTTCCTTGCGCGAAGCGCTGGATTCGCTGGCTGCGGACTACGAGTTCCTGCTCAAGGGCGACGTGTTCACCAAGGACCAGATCGAAGCCTATGCCGAGCTCAAGTGGGAAGAGGTGATCCGCACCGAAACCACCCCGTGCCCGGTCGAATTCGACATGTACTACTCGATGTAATCGGGCTCTGGCCGGGCGGGGCGATCCACCGGCCAGCAGCATCGCATCAAAGTAAAAGGCCCGGGGATCACCCCCGGGCCTTTTACTTCGGGCAGGCCAGCCTGGCGGCGATTATTGCCCCGAGGTCATTACCGATCCGATCCGCAGGTAGCGCTGGATCACCTCGCGCTGGTGGCCGGGATCGGCACCCATACAGGAAAACAGCAGATAGCCGATCTGCGAGGGCATCAGCGTCCAGGTCGCCCGGATGCCGTTGTCAGAGCGCGAATCCCACGCCATCAGCTTGAGCGGCACGGCGCTGCGCTGTCCGGCCGAATCGAGCACGAGATTGGCGCGGTTCTCGATCGCAAAGCCGGCCCCGGTGACGGCGCTGTCGAACAGCGGATAGAGCGTGTCGAGCTCGGCCTGGATCTGCGTCATCGAAAACTTCGCGAGGCTGGGATCCTTCACGCGGATCGCGAAACAGGTTGTCGGGATCGTCCCGGCGGGGAAGGAAAAGCGGCGCATCTCCCCGTCGAGCGCGGTGGTGCCGCCATCGGCCATGGTGAAGCGGTACCAGCCGAGCTCGTCGGCAAAGACCACCCCGCCGGTGGCGGCCGAGGCCGGATCGGGCCGCACCTGACCGCGCTCGGCTGCGGGGATGATCAGCCCGCCGAAGGCATCGCTCGCCGCCGCGGTCTGCGGAGCCTGAGTATCTCCGGCAAGCGGATTGGTCTGCGCCCCCACCGGCGCAGCCAGCGCGATTAGCGCAGCGAGCAGGCTAGGCCGAAGGATTGGCATTGATCACCCCCATGTAAAGTCCATGCGTCGCACGCGCGGCGTCCAGCACCGCGTTCTGCAACAGCGCGGGATCGACCCGGTACTGATAGGTCGAATAGTTGTAGCCGAGGGTCGGCCGGCTCGGTGCGGCCATGTTCGGCTCGGTCCACCAGGCGTTAGAGCGGATATAGGCGTTCCACTCCTCGATCTCGGCATTGTTGTTGAAATTGCTGGTCTGCACCAGTTGCCCCGCCTGCCCGACCGCCACCCGGTCCTCGAGGATCAGCCGCCCGCCCTCTCCCGCCAGCGCGATCTTGGCGTGGAAGAAATTGAAGTGGGTGAACAGCGGCACGAGGAACAGCCCCGGCTGGATTCCGACATTCGCGCCCCCGCCATAGACCCGGTGACCGCTGCCGGTGAGGGCTGCGAAATCCATCACCAGACTGGGGATCATCACCAGACATTTGAGCGCGGCCGACATGGCATTGAGCGCCCGCGCATTGCCGAGGTTAAAGGGCGAGCGATCGGACAGCGGCGCTTCGGGCCCGACCGTCACCAGCGGCAGATATTCCGGGCTGACAACCGCCACGGTGCGCGAATCCGCGAAGGGTTTCTTGATGAAGGGCGCCGGCGTGGGATCGAGTTTCTGGAACCCCTCACTCGCCGAAATCTCGCTCCAGCCGAGCACGGTGCGCCCGGTGGCGCGCAACCGCTCGATGAAGTCGCTGAAGGCAAGGTGGGCAAGCTGGCGCATCATCGTCGCATCGACGCCGACGAGGTCGGCCTTGAGATCGACCTTGGTGCCGCCCGCATCGCCGCTCGCGCCCATGCCGTTGCGCATCACCAGACCGAAACGGTATGAAGGCACCGCGATCCGCGAGGTCCGCGCCAACACCTTGGCCATCACCTGATGATAGTTCTTGAGGCTCATGCCGCCGAGCGGCACCATGGTGTCCGCCGCCTGCGCCGGACTGGCCGCGATGCCGCCAGCCGCCAGAGCCCCCATCACGCCCATGCCGCCATGCAGCACCGAGCGCCTGTCCCAATCCATTTCGTCCATTCCGCTCCCCCAAGCAAATGCGCGACCCTTTGGACACAGACTAGAGCGTTTTCCCCACGTTCTGACTCGGCGGGGATTCCCTTGCGGGCGCGGTTCTGATTCATCCTTCTTGCTGGAAGCAGGAGGCCAGCATGGATGGCACGGACGCTTTCACAGGACCTTCGG
>Ga0315900_10005005_pt1 | contig 18393 bp, 19 predicted proteins | sample LakEriMetagenome_FD_203521 | JGI IMG/M metagenome (GOLD analysis project Ga0315900, IMG submission 203521) | Freshwater fungal communities from buoy surface, Lake Erie, Ohio, United States - Buoy 12 MA114 | ecosystem: Environmental > Aquatic > Freshwater > Lake > Lake biofilm | place: USA: Lake... | reverse complement strand
CGGCGCGCCCCCACCACCATGCTCGGGGGGTACGTGGCGCTCATGAAATTGCGGGTGGTCGAGTTGTTGCTCATCACGACCGTCCCGACCATGGTGCTGGCCGAGAAGGGCTGGCCGTCGTGGGGCTTGGTGGTGGTGACCCTGATCGGGGGGACCTTGGCCGCGGGCGGGGCCAATGCCATCAACATGGTCGTGGATCGCGACATCGACGCCCTGATGGAGCGGACCAAGGGTCGCCCGCTGGTGACCGGATTGATCGCCCCCAGGAATGCCCTGATTTTTGCATTGTCCCTGCAAGTGGCGGCTTTCGTGGTGCTCTGGGTCGGCGCAAACCTGCTCTCGGCGGTGCTCACCATGTCGGCCACGCTCTTCTACGTGTTCGTCTACACCTTGTGGCTGAAGCGGACGAGTCGTCAGAACATCGTCATCGGGGGAGCCGCCGGGGCGGTTCCGGTGCTGGTGGGCTGGTCGGCGGTGCAGGATTCCCTGGCCTGGGAGCCATTTATCCTGTTCACAGCCATTTTCTTGTGGACCCCACCCCATTTTTGGGCCCTGGCCATCAAACACGCCGACGACTACAAGGCCGCCCAGGTTCCCATGCTGCCCACCGTCGTTTCCATGCGCCAGACCATCATCTCGATGCTCGTCTACACGGTGTTGTTGACCGCCGTCAGCCTCGTCTTGGGGCCGGTGGCCGGTCTGGGACCGATCTACATGGTGTCGGCGGCGGTTCTGGGGTTGGGATTCATTCTGAGTGCGGTCGATCTGGGCCGACACCCCACGCCGGCCCGATCGATGCGGGTGTTCGGGTTCTCGATCACCTACGTGACGGTGCTCTTCGTGGCCATGGCCGTCGACGTCGTGGTCGAGCACGGCGTCTGATCACAAGTGCACGACGTGTGACCCGTGACGATCGGACGGGATTTCGGTCTGAGCAGGACAAAGTGGGTAAAGTCGGTCACTGGAAATCGTGTTGAAACCCCCGAGGAACGCGGACAAGCCGCGCCCCTCTCGTTGCGCGTGAAGCGAGCCATTTCGAATGACATCAATTGATACGCACCACGCCGCCGGAACCGCAGCGGCTCCCCCCGCAGTCGCCGTGTGGATCACGTCGGCCGACCACAAGCAGGTCGGTCGGTTGTACGCCGGCACCGGACTCGTCGGTCTGTTGGCCGGTCTCGTGCTGGCGGTGCTCGTTGCGTTCGAACGCATCGACGCCGAGGGTTATCAGTTGCTGGACACCGACTCGGCCACGCAGGTCCTGGCCGCGGCGCGCCTTCTGCTGACGTTCGGCGCGGTCGCTCCCTTGTTGCTCGGTCTCGCGGTGGCCATCGTGCCGTTGCAGCTCGGTGCCCGCTCGTTGGCTCTCCCCCGGTTGGCCGCTGGCGGTTTCTGGATGTGGCTCACGGGTCTCGGTCTCGCCGTGGCGTCGATCATCGCCAATGGTGGTCCCGGCGGCGGGTCGTCCGAGATGGTCGACTTGTACCTGCTCGGAACCATCGTCATGTCGTCGGGTCTCCTCATGACCGCGACGTCGGTGGCCACCTCGGTTCTCACCACGCGCGCGCCGGGCATGGGTCTGCTGCGTGCGCCGCTCTTCGCCTGGTCGGCGTTGGTGGGTTCGGTGACCATGCTCCTGGCCCTGCCGGTCTTCGTCGGCACGTCCATTTATTTGTGGGTCGATCACAAGTACGCCCGCGCGGCGTTCGGTGGCAACGTCGGGGTCTCCGACTGGGCCGGCTGGGCGTTGTCGCAACCGTTCACCTATCTGCTCGCGATTCCGGCGCTCGGAATGGTGCTCGACATCGTGCCCGTGATGGGTCGCACCTCGTTGGCTCAGCGCACGGGCGCGTACGTGGCCCTCGGAATCGTGTCGATCGCGACGTTGGCCACCGTCACGCAAACGATGGTCACCTTGCCGTGGGACGGTGACTCGTTCTTCGACAACGCCGGCGACAAGATCGCCGACCTGTTGCCGTGGGGTCTGCTCACCGTGATCCCGCTGTTGGGCGTGCTCGGTGTGCTCGGAACGAGCGCGCTCACGTTGAAGAACGGCAAGCCGCGTGTCGCCGCGCCGTTGGTGTTCGCGATGCACGGTCTGCTCACCATCGTCCTCGGTGTCGCGGCTCACATCTTGGGCTCGATCGACGACGCCGGTGTGCGCGGCTCGATCTTCGAAGCCGGTACCTACGTCGCCATCACGTTCGGTTCGGTCACCGTGGCCTTCGGTGCTCTGTGTTACTGGGGCCCGAAGTTGTGGGGCCGTCGCATCTCGGACAAGGCCGCGCTCCCCTTGGCTTTGCTCGCTCTTCTCGCCACCGCCCTGGGCTCGATCCCGTACATGATCGCCGGCTTCGCCGATCAACCCGCCGGTGCTCTCGACGGATTCGCCTACGACGGTCCGCAGGAGTTGTGGAACACCCTCACCACCGCCGGATTCGCGTTGATGTTGCTCACCTCGCTCGGATTCATCGCACTGGCCGCCAAGAGCTTCACCTCGGGTGAGGACGCCGGCGACGATCCGTGGGACGGTCAAACTCTCGAATGGGCCACGTCATCGCCTCCTCCGGCCGACAACTTCTCCGATCTCGCGGTCGTCGGGTCGGCCACCCCGCTCCTCGATCTCAAGTCCGCTTCGAACGGGAAGGACGCCTGATGCTCGCGTTGCCCCCCGCACCCACCGCTCCGGCGCGCCGTCAGGTGTTCGTCGGAACCGCCTTGGCCATCACGGCGGCCACGACCCTTCTCGGCGGAATGTTGGCCACGTGGCTGCAGTTCCGCGCCGACGCTCCGTTGCGCGAGTCGCCTCGTCGCGGGTTGATCAGGGATTGGATGCCCGAGAAGATCCTCGTTCCCGAGGTTGCCACGAACATGATGTTGATCGGTCTGTGCGTCGTGTGCATCATGGCCCAGTGGGCGGTCTATTCCGCCAAGCGCGCCGACCGCACCCACGCGGGCTTGGCCTTCGGGCTCACCGCGCTGTTCGGTCTGATGGTGGTCAACGCTCAGGTGTTCACCTGGACGCAGATGGGCGTCGCGGCCAACGACGGCGCCTTCCACACCATGTTCTACGCCATCACCGGCACCATGACCCTTCTCCTGGTGGTCGGCATCGTGTTCACCGCAGTCGCGGCCTTCCGATTCCTCGGCGGGCGCACCAAGGAACTCGAGGTCGTCTCGGCGAGCGCTTTGTATTGGTACTTCCTCACCGCGGCCTTCACCGCGGTGTGGTTCGTCGTCTACGTGCAGAAGTGACGGGGCAGAACACATGATCACCACCGGCTCGAAATTCCTCTACGGACTGGGAAGCGCGACCTCGATCGCGGCCATTCTCTGGTTCATCGCCAACGACGGGGGCTCCATCGGTGTCGTGTCGCTGGCCTTCCTCGCCGTGGCGTTGTTCTTCATGGGGGCCATCGCGTCGTTCGTTCGCGACGGTCACGTGTTGTCCACGGACACCGACGCGCACGCGTCGAGCAATGCCGCCCAACGGAACGTCGGTCGTAGCTGGTTCCCCGTCGGCACGGCGTTCTCAGCCGGCATGGTGGCCGTCGGTTTGGTCAGTTCACCCGGCATCTTCAAGGTCGGCATCTGCCTGCTGTTCGCGATGCTCGGTCAGTGGCTCATCAAGAACTGGAGCGATCGCGCGTCATCGGACGCCGCGTACAACGAGAAGGTGCGTGCCTGGGTCGTGCACCCGCTCGAGATCCCCGTCGGTGGCGCCATCGTCCTCGCGATCATCGTCCTGTCGTTCTCGCGCATCATGCTGTCGTTGTCGAAGGAGTCGGGCCTCATCGTCTTCTCGGTGATGGCCGCCCTCGTTCTGACGTTCGGTTCGATGGTCAGCGTTCGGCGTGGTGCCAGTCGGCGGGTCATCGGCGCCGTGGCGGGCGTCGTGTTGGTCGCCTTGTCGGGCACGGGTATCGCGTTCGCCCTCGACGGTGAGCGTCACGAGTTGGTCGAGGCCGCGGCCGAGGATCATTTCGCGCATCGCGCCTGTGGCGAGGAAGCCGAGGAGACCGACGAGGATGCCGCCCGTTCGGTGTCGGCCAAGAGCAGCGTGGCCGCCACGGTCATTCTGCGCGACGGCCGTCTCTTCGCCGAGATGGACGGATGGAACGGTGAATTGACCAGCATCACGCTGCAGCGCTCCAACCCGTCGACGATCCTCTTCGTCAACGAGGACGATCACGAACACCGCATGGTGGTGGAGTACGGAAAGATCGTCGAGGATCTCGGCGGCGGAGTGTCCAAGGACACCGTGCTCGAAGCGTGCACCTCACTCATCACCAAGGGTGGCACCCAAGCGGTGTCGATCGTCATCCCCAAGCCCTCGTTCGCAAGTGAAGAGCCGTACTCGATCACCGTTCCCGGTGTCGAAGGTGCGTCCATCGAGATTCAGGTGCCGTGAGTCACCCCCGCCCCCATAGAGAGTCGATCTGAACCCATGAGTACCGTGAGCAACATGAACGAGCGAGCAGGAGTGCCGATGAAGTCGTCGCGTCGTTGGTCGAACATCATCAAGCCGGTTCTGGCCGTTTCATCGTTGATCGCCGTGGCGGGATGCGCCAAGGACGCACCTCAGGACACCTGGCAGCCGGCCGGTCCGAACGCCAAGATGATCGACGATCTGCAGCGTCCCATCTTCTACATCGCCGGCATCGTCGGTGTGATCGTCTTCGCCGCGGTGGCCTGGGCGATCTTCCGCTTCCGCGATCGTGGCCAGGCGATGCCCGAGCAGACGCACGGCAAGCCGGCCCTCGAGATCACCCTCACCGTGATCCCGGTGTTGATTCTCATCGGTGTCGGCGTGCCGACGGTCGGGACCATCTTCGATCTGGCGAAAACCGATGACACCGAGATGACCATCAACGTCACCGGTCAGCAGTGGTGGTGGGAATACGACTATCCGGCGGTCGGTGACAACGCCGAGGTGTACGGCATCAGCGATCCGATCGTGACCTCGGGTCAACTGGTCATTCCCGAGGACACCAAGGTCCTGTTGCGCGTCACCAGTCGAGACGTGATCCACTCGTACTGGATTCCCAAGTTGAACGGCAAGAAGGACAGCGTCCCCGGTCGCGTGCACCTGTTGCGCATGGAGGGCTCCGAACCCGGTATCTACGCCGGACAGTGCACCGAGTTCTGTGGACTGTCGCACGCCTACATGCGCATGGAGGCCGTGGTGCTGTCCAAGGCCGACTACGCGACCTGGGTGGCGAACCAGTTGGAGGCCTACAACTCTCCGTCGGCGGACAACGTCCTGGCCGTCGAGGGCGAGAAGCTGTTCCTCCAGCAGTGCGCTCGTTGCCACCAGGTGAACGGCTTGCTCAACGCCGACGGAACACCGAACGTGGCGGCCCCCGATCAGTACGTGGTGTCGGGCGCGGCGCCGAACCTCACCAACCTCATGACGCGCAACACGTTCGCCGGTGCCTCCTGGGATCTCCTGACGCCCGAATGTCGCGATGACGTCTGGAACGCCACACCGGCGGAATTCGGCGAGAAGTACCTGGCCGGCGTCAGCGAGGATTGCCTCAACCAGAAGGACCTGCGCGAGTGGTTGCGCAACGCTCCCGAGAAGAAGCCCATGTACGCCGACCCCACCAAGCTCACCGAGACCGGTGGCAAGTACCGCGGCATGCCCGCCCTCGGACTCACCGAGGATCAGATCTCTGCCCTCGTCGCCTACCTACTCGAACTGAAGTAAAGGGAGAACACTCAGATGGCCATCATCGAACGTCCCTCCTCCGAGGTCGCCATTGCCGGCGGCTCCACGGTCGGCGTCAAGCCGAGCGAAGCCCTCGGAGTCTTCAAGCGCCCGGCCGCCAGCACGTCCTGGCGTGACTGGATCGTCACGGTCGACCACAAGAAGCTCGGCATCATGTACGGCGTCGCCGCGTTCTTCTTCTTCATCGTGGGCGGACTCGAGGCGGTGCTCATCCGCATGCAGCTCATCGCTCCCAACGGCAAGGTCCTGAACGCCGATCAGTACAACCAGATGTTCACGATGCATGCCACCACGATGGTGTTCCTCTTCGTGATGCCCATGGCGGCGGCTTTCGCCAACTACTTCGTCCCGTTGCAGATCGGCGCCCGTGACGTGGCCTTCCCGCGTATCAACGCCTTCGGCTTCTGGTGCTTCCTGTTCGGTGGAATCTTCCTCAACACCGCGTGGTTCCTGGGTGGCGCGGCCGATGGCGGCTGGTTCATGTACGCCCCGAACTCCAGCACGTTGTTCTCGCCGAGCCATGGCATCGACTTCTGGTCGATGGGTCTGCAGATCACGGGCATCGCCTCGCTCACCGGCGCGATCAACCTCATCGTGACCATCCTGAACATGCGTGCGCCGGGCATGAAGATGATGCGCATGCCCATCTTCACCTGGATGGTGTTGGTGGTGCAGTTCCTGCTGTTGTTCGCCATCCCGGTCATCACCGTGGCGCTCTTCCTGCTCACCTTCCAGCGTTCGTTCGACGCCACGTTCTTCGACGTGGCCTCCGGTGCGGACCCGCTGTTGTGGCAGCACCTGTTCTGGATCTTCGGTCACCCCGAGGTGTACATCTTGATCCTGCCGTCGTTCGGCATCGTGTCCGAGATCCTGCCGGTCTTCTCGAAGAAGCCCTTGTTCGGTTACCCCATCGTCGCCATGTCCGGTGCCGCCATCGGTTTCGTGGGCTGGGGCGTGTGGGCTCACCACATGTTCGCGTCCGGACTCGGTCCGGTGTCGGTGACGGTGTTCTCGATGGCCACCATGGCCATCGCGGTTCCCACCGGCGTCAAGATCGTGAACTGGGTCATGACCATGTGGGGAGGAAAACTGCAATTCACGGTACCGATGTTGTTCTCCATCGCGCTCGTCGTGCAGTTCACCATCGGCGGATTGTCCGGCGTGACCCATGCCGTCGCCCCCAGCGACACGCAGCAGACCGACACCTACTACATCGTGGCCCACTTCCACTACGTGCTGTTCGGTGGCGCGATCTTCGGATTGTTCGCCGGCTTTTACTACTGGTGGCCGAAGATGTTCCGTAAGCAATTGAGCGAGAGCCTCGGCCGCTGGAACTTCTGGCTGATGGTGGTGGGCATGAACATGACCTTCGGTCCGATGCACATGCTCGGATTGCAGGGCCAACCCCGTCGTATGTCGGTCTGGACCGAGGCCCGCGCGGGTGAGGGTTTCTTCAACCTGGGCTTCTGGAACCGCATCTCGTCGATCGGATCACTGGTCCTGTCGCTCGGCGTGCTGCTGTTCATCATCAACGTGGTGTACACGCACAAGTCCAAGAAGGTGGCCATCGCGCCGCTCGACCCGTGGGACGGACGCACCTTGGAGTGGATGACCGACAGCCCGCCCAAGGAGCACAACTTCGACACCATCCCGACCATCAACAACCTGGACGAGTTCTTCCACCGTAAGTACGCCCAGGACGCCACGACGCACGAGATCACCCAGGTGGCCACGGCCGAAGAGGTGTTGGCCGAGATGAACGCGCACCCCGACGAGCACATTCACATGCCGTCGCGGTCGTACTGGCCCATCTTGTTGGCGTTGGCACTTCCGATCATCGGCTACGGCCTCATCTACAACCGCGTCATCCTGGCGGTCGGTGTGGCCATGGTCGTGGCGACGATGTTCGGTTGGGCCATGGAGCCTTCCACGGCCGCCGATGACGATTTCGATCCGCCCGCCCCCGGTGACGGTGGCGGCCACACGAAGGAGTTGGCGCCCCTTGGCTGACACCGCGATCGCCCACGGCCATGACTCGGGTCATGGCGCCCACGTCACCTCGACCGGTTTGTCCAACAACAAACTGGCGATGTGGATGTTCCTCGGATCCGAATGCTTGCTGTTCGGTGGACTCATCTCCACGTACATGCTCTACAAGGGTCGCGTGAATTCGGGCCCCCAGCCCGACCAGATCTTCGACATCCCGTTCACCTCGGTCAGCTCGTTCGTGTTGCTCATGAGCTCGCTCACCATGGTGCTGGCGGTGTCGGCGGCCCAGCGCAAGGACGACCGCAACACCAACCTGTGGTTGACCATCACCGCACTTCTGGGTGCCACATTCGTCGGCGGTCAGGTGTACGAGTTCACGGCCTTCTACCGCGAGGGCTTGGGCTTCACCACCAGCCTGTTCGGCTCCAGCTTCTACACCCTCACCGGATTCCACGGCGTGCACGTCAGTGTGGGCATCATCATGCTGATGGCGTTGGTCGGGATGATCAGCCGCAATCGCATTCCGGGCAACAAGGCCGAGTCGGTGGAGATGGTGGGCCTCTACTGGCACTTCGTCGACATCGTCTGGATCGTCATCTTCACCCTCGTCTACCTGATCCCGTCCTGAGGAGCCAACGATGAGCACCGCCACCGACCACAGCGCCACCGCCGATCACTCCACGGAGCACGCGGAGGAACATCACGGCGCCAGCGACAAGCAGTACATCGTCATCGCCTTGATCCTCGCGGCCCTCACGGCCATCGAGGTGTCCACGTACTACGTCGATTTCGGTCCGTTGTTCATGCCCACGTTGTTCGTGCTGATGACCGTGAAGTTCATCGTCGTGGTTTCGTACTTCATGCACCTCAAGTTCGACAACAAGTTGTTCAGCTACCTGTTCTACACGGGTCTGATCCTGGCTCTCGCCGTCTACATCGGCGCCCTCTCCACCTTCAAGTTCTTCCTGCAGAAAGGCTGAACCATGTGGGCCATGGAGAATCCGTGGCGTTTCCAATCGCACATCGAGGTGTGGTTGCTGATCACCTTCCTGGTGGCGTCCTACGTGTACGTGGTGCGCGTGCTCGGACCCAAGGCGGTGGCCCCCGGAGAGTCGGTGGTGACCAAACGCCAGGTGCTGTGTTTCGTGGCCGGCATCACGACGTTGTGGGTCGGTTCGGACTGGCCGATGCACGACATCGCCGAGGAGTACCTGTACTCGGTGCACATGTTCCAGCACATGGCCCTGACCTACTTCATGCCGCCGCTGGTGGTGTTGGCGACGCCCGAATGGTTCGTGCGCATCCTGGTGGGCAAGGGGCGGGCGCTTCGGGCCCTCAACTTCATGGTGCATCCGGTGCGGGCCGCGTTTCTCTTCAACGTGATCATCATGGTCAGCCACGTTCCCGCGGTGGTGAACCGTTCGGTGTCGAACGGACCGCTCCACTATTCGGTGCATTTCTTGTTGGTGACCACGTCGATCCTGATGTGGTTGCCGGTGTGCGGTCCGTTGAAGGAGTACCACATCTCACCGATGGGCAAGATGATCTATCTGTTCCTGAACAGCGTGGTGGCCACGGTGCCGGCGGGTTGGCTGACGTTCGCCGAAGGAACGGTGTACAAGCACTACAACACCCCGGTGCGGGTGTGGGGAGTGTCGGTCAGCAACGATCAGCAGATGGCCGGTGCGATCATGAAACTGGGCGGCTCGATCTTCCTGTGGACCATCATCGGCGTGATGTTCGTGCGCACCTTCGTCAGGACGTTCCGTCACGAGAACGACACGGCGTACGTCCGTAAGCCGTTGACGATGGCCGACGTGGAGAAGGCCTTCGAGGAATCCGAACCCATCCGCGAATCCCGCTGACGATCTGGGTCGTGAAAGCGCCGGAAACCGGCGCTTTCACGACCCAGATCGCTACTCCCAGCGGAACGTCAGCGCGGTGAGGGCCGGCGCGACCACGGCCCAGGCCGCCAACACGATCCACGACGTGCCCGGGCGGTCGGCTCCGCCCACCAATGCGTCGCGCAGCACGTCGGCCAGCGCACCGCTGGGCAGGCACTTGGCCACGGCGGCGAGCGGCTCGGGCAACTCGTCGAACGGGATCACCATTCCGCCCAACAACAACAAGACGAGGTAGAGCCCGTTCTGCGCGGCCAGGTTGATCTCGGCGCGCAGGCGTCCGGCGATGAACAGTCCGACGCCGCCGAAGGCGATCGTTCCGGTGATGACGGCACCCACCGCCAATAGCCACCGGGCCGACCCGGCGTCCCAACCGAGCACCAACGCCACCGGTACCAGCACGACCAATTGGATCATTTGCACCACGATGACCGTCGTGATCTTGGCTGCCAACCAACGCGGTCGACCCAGGGGAGTGGCGCCCAAGCGCTTCAGCACTTTGTAGCCGCGTTCGAAGCCGGTGGCGATGCCCAGGCTCACCATGGCGCTGCTCATGACCGCCAGAGCCAGCACGCCGGGCGTCAGGAAGTCGATGGGTTCGCGCACGTCACCGGTGGGCAACACGTCGACCGTGCTGAAGAACACCAACAACAGAACCGGAATGATGAGGGTCAGTAGCAATTGCTCGCCGTTGCGCAACACCACCGTCAACTCGGCGCGCAACTGCGAACGGAACGGACCGGGAACACGACTCACGACCGACCCCCGGTGAGATCCTTGAAGACGTCCTCCAGGCTGCTCATGCCGGCGCGCAACTCGATCACGTCGATACCGCGTTCGGACAACCACACGGCCAACGCACCGATGAGTCCCTGCGGGGCGTCCTCGATGGTGTAGTTGCCGGGGGCCTCCTCGACGAGCCAGCCGACCAGATTTTCGGGCATGGCATCCAGGTCCAGCGGCTTCGCCGTGCGCAGCCGCACGGCTTGGCGGGCCTTGCGGACGTCGTCCAAGGTCCCGTTCACCAACACCTTGCCCTTGTCGAAGATGACGACGCGATCGCACACCTTCTCGGCCTCGTCGAGTTCGTGCGTGGCCAGGATCACGGTGCAACCCTCGTCGGCCAGGTTGCGAATGACGGACCGGATCATGGTCCGACCGTTCACGTCGACCCCACTGGTGGGTTCGTCGAGAAAGACGATCGCCGGTCGGGCGGCCAGGGCCAATGCCAACGAAAGGCGTTGCTTCTCACCACCGGACAATCGGCGCCACGCGGTGCGACGCCGCTCGGACAGACCCACCAACTCGATCAATTCGTCGGGGTTCGCGGCCTTGCCGGACCCCGAGGAATACAGCCCGCAGTACTGGCGGACGACGTCGATCGGTCGGGCACTCGGGTAGACACCACCCTCCTGCAACATGATGCCCATGCGATTGGCCAAGGACCGACGATCGCGATGGGGGTCGAGACCCAACACCCGCACGTGGCCGGACGAGCGACGACGCAGACCCTCGCACACCTCGATGGTGCTGGTCTTGCCGGCACCGTTCGGGCCCAGAACCGCGGTCACCTCACCGGGACGCGCCGTGAACGACACCGTGTCGACAGCCAACACCTCGCCGTAGCGAACGCTCAGGTTCTCCACTTCCAGCGTTCGCTCGGTACGGTCGATGCGGCTGAAGCCCGCTGAAGCGTCGCTGGTCACGACCCGAGACTACTCACGGTCATTTCACGGGGCGATTTCACACGGTCGTGGCCGAAGCACGACGGGTATCCTTGTGTTCCTGTGATCGACGTTCGTCTGCTCCGCCACGATCCCGAGTCCGTTCGGGTCGCCTTGGCCCGCCGCGGTACGCCCGAGTTGTTGCAACAGCTCGATGCCGCCATCGCGCTCGACGAACAGCTGCGTCAGATCACCGCCGAACGCGACGGTATTCGGGCCTCCGTCAACGAATTCTCCAAGAAGGTGGGTCAGGCCCGGCGTGACGGCGACATCGAGTTGGCGGACCGACTGCAGCTCGAGAGCCGATCACTCGGAGAAACCGAAAAGGCTCTGGCCGAGCGGTTCGAAGCGGTGCAGGTTCAGTTGCGCGACGTGATGTTGCGACTTCCGAACACTCCCAGTGCCGAAGCTCCCGACGGAGCGGGCGACCATGACAATCCGGTCATCAAGGGTCCGTTGCAGATGCCGGCGTCGTTCCCCGATCATCGTCGCATCGCTCACTGGGACGTCGCCGCCGAGTTGGGGGTGCTCGACAACGAACGAGCCGTGAAGTTGAGCGGTGCCATGTTCACCATGCAACGCGGCGCGGGCGCCCAGTTGTCGCGGGCCCTGTGCCAGTACGCGCTCGATCGCAACGCCGACACCTTCGAGGAGATCCGTCCTCCGTCGCTCGTCACCACCGCCACTCTCACGGCCACCGGTCAATTACCCAAGTTCGCCGAGGACGCCTATGCCATCGAGCGCGACGACCTGTGGTGCATCCCCACCGCCGAGGCCCCACTCACGTCGATGTACTCGGGAGAGATACTGGACGAATCGCAACTGCCGTTGCGCTTGATGGCGTACTCGCCGTGCTACCGCCGTGAGGCCGGTTCGGCCGGTCGTGACACCCGTGGCATGTTGCGCTCGCACGAATTCGACAAGGTCGAGATCTTCGCTCTCAGCACGCCCGAACAGGCGCCGGAGATGCTCATCGAGTTGCGAGATCGCGCCGAGGCGCTCATCGGTGGCCTCGGCCTGCCGTATCGAATCATCGAGATCTGCACCGGCGACATGGGCCAGAGTCATCACCGAAGTTTCGACATCGAGGTGTACGCGCCCGGTTGCGACACGTGGTTGGAGGTCTCGTCGGTGTCGTGGTTCAGTGACTACCAGGGTCGCCGAGCCGACATTCGTTATCGCCGGGCCGGGGAGAAGGGCACGCACATCGCGAACACCCTGAATGGTTCGGCATTGGCGGTGCCCCGAGTGTGGGCCGCGATCATGGAGAATTTCCGGGAGATCGACGGCTCCGTGATCGTGCCCGACGTGTTGCGCCCGTACATGCGCGGTATCGATCGCATACGTCCGAAGGGCTGACCCCGGTGAACGTTCGTGATCGTCGCGTGCAGTACGAGACGGCGGGTCTCGATCGGCACGATCTGGATGAATCACCGATCCAGCAGTGGCACGCGTGGTACGTGGATGCCCTCGAGGCCGGTTTGCCCGAGCCCAACGCCATGGCGATCGCGTCGGTCGACGACGACGGCCTGCCCGACTCGCGCATCGTTCTGGCCCGTGGTGTCGATGACGAGGGGATCACGTTCTTCGGAAATTACGAGAGTGCCAAGGGACGTCAACTGGACGCGAACCCGTCGGCCAGCGCTGTTTTTCCGTGGCTCGGCCTTCACCGACAGGTGCGCGTTCGTGGCACGGTCGAACTGTTGTCGAGCATCGAGAGCGACGCCTACTTCGCCTCGCGTCCCCGCGAGAGTCAGATCGGGGCGTGGGCCTCACCACAGAGCACGGTCATTGACGATCGTTCCGAACTGGAGCAGTTGGTCGCCCGGTTCACGGCCGAGTTCGAGGGTCGTGAGGTTCCGCGGCCGTCGCACTGGGGCGGATGGTTGTTGGTGCCGGAAACGTACGAGTTCTGGCAGGGTCGCCCGAGTCGACTTCACGACCGCTTCCGCTACCGCGCCGATCTCGATGGTGCGTGGATCATCGAGCGTCTGGCACCCTGAGCCAGGCCCGCGCCGCCTCCACCAGACCGTTCACCAACGACTGCGTGTGTGGCGGTAGTGCGGGGCCTTCCCAGTCCCAGAACATCGGTGTCGTTCCGCGCACCCGAGGTGGCAATTCGATCTGAACCCCGGCGGCCGGCGGAAGGTTCACGGGATTTCGGGGATGAAGTCCGCGCAGTTCCTTGGGGATCTCGTCGACGTCGTCGATGATGCGATACGCCGGAAGATGTCGTCGCAGATGTCCGGCAATGTGGCGAGCGAAGTCCCGATGCTGACCGCCGAGGAGCAAGGTGGAGTAGTACCCCTGTCGTCCGTATCCGTGGATCGTCACCACCGCGTGTACGTGGTCGAGGAACGCACGCAGTCGTTCGGAGGCGTCGGGCGAGACCTCGATGGACGGAATGTGCCGTTCCATTCCCCGTGGCTGGTGCACGCCGTAGTAGCTGGCGTCGCTGTGCTCGGCGGCGTGTTGGGCGACCACTTCGGTCATCTCTTCCAGTCCGCCGCCGTGGTAGGCCATGAAACCCAGGCGCAATTCCCGCGGTCGATCGTGGCCCCTCAGAACCAGAACCTCGTCGACCTCGGGGTGATCCAGCAGCTCTCGGAACACGTCAACGATCTTCCGTCGCGCGGCGGGTGACGCCCCGGGCGAAGACGATCGCGCCCACGACCACCACCGTGAGGACGATCGCGAGGAGAGCGCGGTTGTCGTCGATGGCATTGGCCACGCGCTCCTGCCATCCGAGCACGCTGCCGGTGAGATCGTCGTCGTAGTTGTCGCGGATGTCGTTCCACCAGTACCACGCGAGATAGAGACCACTCAGCATCATCACCACGGCGGAGGCTCGCTCTACGTGCCTCATGCCGTTGCGAAGCGTGTTCAACAAACTGCCTTGAGCGAGCGCCAACGTGACGGTGAGGGCGATCACCAGCAACGACATGGCGATGCCGTACAACCCGATGGCCAGCAGACCCGGGGCGAAGCCCTCGGTGGTGATGGTGCCCAGGACCGTGGCGGTGAAGGGTCCGAGGGTGCAACCGATGGATGCGACGGCATAGGCCACCCCGAAGACGAACATGCTGGCCGTCGTGCGGTCACGTTGCCCGACGTTGAGTTTGGGAGTGGTGTACGGCAATCGCCATCCGGCCAACATGGCCACGCCCATGACGAACAGGGCCACGCCGATCAACAACGCCACGTACTTGGCGTTCTGGTTGATGTAATCCGTGAAGAGGCGCGTGATGGCGCCCACCAACAGAAAGACACTCATGAAGCCGGCCGACAATGCCGAGCCGACGATCAACGCTCGATGAACGCTGGCGCGTTGCGTGCCGGGCCGACCGGTGACGCCGAGGAAATACATGAGGTAGGTGGGAAGCAGCACGAAACCGCAGGGGTTCACCGCGGCCAGCAGTCCGCTTCCGAAACTGAGCCACAGTCGGTCGTTCATGACGGTCCGAGGAGGTTCTCGAGGGCGGACTCCAGGTCTTTCGCCGAGGCCTCACCGGCGATTTGCAGCTGGATCGTTCCATCCGCGCTGACGAAGAGAGTGGTGGGGAACGTGGCGATACCGTTCGCGGTGACCAGCACGGCATCGGGGTCGCGCAGCAATTCGTACTCCACTCCCACATCCTCGGCGAACGATCGGGTGATGGACGCGCTGTCCTGGGTGTTCACCCCGATGAAGCGCACGCGGTCACCGAAGGTGGCCCAGGCTGATTGGAGCGCGGGCATCTCGCGTTTGCAGGGCTGGCAGTTCGAGAACCAGAAGTTGATCAACAGCGGTCGACCGTCCAGCAGGGTGGCGACGTCGACGTCGTTGCCGTCCAGGTCGAGGATCGTGGCGGTGTCGAGCGCCGTGCCGGCCAGCGGGGCATTGGTGGGGATGCCCGGTTGTTGGTACTCACCGGGTTCGTCCAGGATCACGTCGGACGACGACTCGTCCTCCGACAGGGCGTTCCCGACGGCGATCACGAGCACCACCGCGGCCACGGCCGCGATCAGGGCGATCAACAACGGGGAGAGTCGTTTCGACACCACCGTGAGGCTAATGGTGTCCTCGTCGCGGTGTCGGTTCGGTGGGCCTGGGATGCCCGGCCGCAGTGGGGGGAAACTGCGGCCGGGATCTCCCGGTGCAGTCGCGGGGTCGTCAAGCGTTGCCCGCAACCGAGAAAGTTGCCGATGAACCGATCCGACGGGTGCGCGTCACTAGGCGACGCGCACGGCCACCTCGAACGGCCCTTGTTCCGAAACGTTGGCGATGGTGCGAAGTGTGCGGTCCTCGTCGATCACCAGGATCGGCTTGGGCAACACCGACGGCCGACCTCGGGGTCGACGGTCGACCACGATCCGACCACCCTCGATCAACTCGCCACCCCAGACTCCCCAGGGTTCCTCGCGTTCGATCGCGCCCTCCAGACACGAGGTGGCCAGCGAACATCGACGGCAGATGGCCTTGGCGCGGGCGATGTCGACGTTGACGTCGCTGAAGAAGAGCGGGGTCAACGTGCCGTTGCCGTCGGCACAGCGGGCGGTGGGGTTGGCGACCGCGTCGACCTTCCGGTCGTCGAGGATCTCGTTGTGAATGGTGATGGTGCTGCTCATGTTCTTCTCCTGTGTTCGTGTGACTCGGTTGACGGTGGCGGAAAAACGAGAAAGGCCGCCGGGTTGATCCCAGCGGCCTCGGTGAGGTTCTCGACGTTGGTGTGTGACCTACGTGAGAGGCTCCCCGAGCCGCTGGGGCGAACGCTTGGTGTTCGCCACAGCGAAGGCCTTGGCGGCCGTGTTCTGCTTGGCTGCGAACACCATGCGCCACGAATACGTGGAGGTGTCGGCAGCCGAGGCGTGGAAGGTGTGCATGGGCGCGACGGAACCACACGACATGGAGATCTCGCGGATCGGTGTCGGGTTCGAAAGCCGGTTCATGACGACGTGTAGGAAACCACCTGAATTCGCCGGCGTCAACCGAATTAACGATGTTCCCCCGGCCTCAGTGGTCCGTCGAACGGGCCCGACCCCGTCGAACGGACCTCCGGATCAGGAGAATTCCCCCTGCTAGGAGGGTGATTCCGAGCCCCAGAACGACGTAACCCCGATGGCGGACGTCGTCGCCGAAAAAATGTCGCGGCCCAACGTCGACCGCAGCGAAGAGCGTCATGGATCCGACCATGACGATCATGGAGATCGCCGAGATCAGGCGTAGACGTCGGTCGGTCCGCGGGTCGGGATCGCGTGGGCCGAGGTTCGGATGAGGGAAGGCGCTCATGGGGGAGGAGAGAACCCAACCTCTTCGACCTCGCAGATTCCGCGCCCGACGACCTATGGCTGGTCCAGGCGCTCGGTGCCACCCTCGACGCGGTACCCGCGCGCCTCCAAGCGGCGACGAAGCCGACTCTCCGCGCGCATCCCCTCCTCGCGCGAGAAGTAGACGCGCGCCGGTTCCATGTCGGGTCGGCGGCGCACGAAGAGGCGATGGGCGGTTCGACTGTGCGCGGGTTTGCCGCGGATCCAGTGACCCGTTCGGTGCTGTTCCACGCGAATCGCCGGGTCGATCGCCGTCTGGCCGACGTAGAGGTACCCGCGATGGTCGGATGCCGCCGAGGGATCCAATTCGATCACATATAGCGAATACACCTCGAGGTTGCCGTTGACGGTGTAACCGCGATCCCGAAGACGCACGATGAGCGCGTCTCGGAGTTTCGCGGCCTTCTTCCGGTCGACGAACGCTCGTTTGGGTGCCAGATCGTCGCGGTGGTCGGCGATGCGAGCGGGGTCCTTCACCGTGAGGGAGACCTTCACGTTGGCCAGATCGGGGTGTCGACGTGGCAGGTCACCGTGCAGATCGACCACGGCAACGCGCCAACGAACGGGGGGCGGGGACTTCTTCGTACGTGTGGGCATGCGCACATTTTCCCAGCAGTCCCTCGTTTCTTTTTCTACGAACCCGGCCCTCGGGCCCCAACGAAAGGAAACGAACATGGAACGCCCCCTCATCTTGCTGGATGTCGATGGTGTGATCAACGACATCGAATACGTCGGTCTGGGTACCGATGCGTGGGAGACCCACTCCTTCCAGAGTCATGGGTACACCCTTCTGGTTCCGAGCTACATGCCGGAACTCATTCGAACGCTCTGCCGTGTGGCGGAGGTCCGGTGGTGTACGACCTGGAGACATCGAGCCAACGACGAGATTGCCGAATTTCTGGGTATCGAGAAGTTGGAAGTCATCGATGACGGAACGAACTGCCGTTATGTGGATTGGAAGGCGGCTGCCGCTCATGAGGTGGCAGCCGAAGCTCTGAACCGTGGACGGCGGGTGCTCTGGATCGAGGACTTCTACGGACAGTTACCCACTCAGGAGATGCCCACGGGCACCGAGTACGTCGACACCACCGAGGGTTGGGACGGTGCCCTTTTGCTGCCCCACATGCTCCCGTCGTGGGTGTGGCAGTTGGCGGGAACGTCACCTGTCGACACCATGACGGTGTGAGCCGGCACATCCCGAATCGAGTACGGAAGTCTCTGGTCACCGGGGTGACGGACTCGGAATACTGAGGTCATGGATCGCCTGTCGCAACCAGAAGTTCTCGAGCAGTTGGTGCGGACCGGTCGCTTGACCGACTCCGAAGCCGAGCTCATCGAGAAGGCCCCACGATTCTCGCTCCCGACGCGAGAGATCGTGGGGTATCTCGGTGGCCTGTTGGTGTTGGTCGGAGCCGCACGGTTGGTGATCGCCGTCTTCGAGGACGCCTCGCGTCTCTCGATCGCCGCGACCTTGTACCTCGTGGCCCTGTTGGCCGGTTACGCCGCGGTGCTCTTTCAGAAGAGGGTCGGTGCGTGGCATCGGTTCGGGGAGGTTTTGGAACTCGTCACCTTGGGTGCCGCGGCCACGGCGTCGGGATTGGTCTTGCGGGAACTCGAGTTGTCGGGAGAATGGTCGGCGCTCATTCCGGCCGCCTTGGTGTTCGTGTGGTCGCTCGTGCGTGTCCGCTTCGCCGAGTTCGCCGTGGCCATCAGCTTGCCGGTCAGCGCCATGGTGGTGGCC
>Ga0315900_10005004_pt1 | contig 18394 bp, 16 predicted proteins | sample LakEriMetagenome_FD_203521 | JGI IMG/M metagenome (GOLD analysis project Ga0315900, IMG submission 203521) | Freshwater fungal communities from buoy surface, Lake Erie, Ohio, United States - Buoy 12 MA114 | ecosystem: Environmental > Aquatic > Freshwater > Lake > Lake biofilm | place: USA: Lake... | reverse complement strand
ATCCAGGAGGGGTTGCTGGACGCACAAGGCGGCCTGCCGTTCAGTTGGCAGTTCGTGGCCGTCATGACCATGACTGCAGGCACGATTTTCCTCATGTGGCTGGGCGAGCAGATCGACGAGTTCGGCATCGGCAACGGGATCAGCCTGTTGATCATGGCCGGCATTCTCGCCGGCATGCCCAGTGCCTTGGTGGAACTTGGCAGCGACCTGACATGGGAACTGGGCGGCGGTGGCGGCAAGATGGGCGTGGAGACGTTGCTCGTGCTGGCGGCACTGTTCGTGGGCGTCGTGGCGGGCGTGGTCTTCATGACCCAGGGCCAGCGGCGCATTCCCACGCAGAGCCAGAAGGCCGTGCGTGGCCGGCGCGTGTTCGGCGGGACGCGGCAGTACCTCCCGTTGCGGGTCAACCAGGCGGGCGTGATGCCGATCATCTTCGCGAGTTCACTGCTCCTGTTCCCGCAGTTGTTGTTCCAGTATCTCAGCATGGCCTTCCCCGGGAACGCGGTGCTGACGTCCCTCCACGACTCGTTTCAACGCGGCCAGTCGTACCTCTACAACATCTGCTACATCGCGCTCATCTACTTCTTCTGCTACTTCTGGACCGCCATCACCTTCAACCCCAAGGAGATGGCCGACAACCTCAAGAACTTCGGTGCCTTCATTCCGGGGTATCGCCCCGGCAAGCGCACGGCGGACTACCTCGAGAAGGTGATGGAGCGGATCACCTACGTGGGGGCCGGCTTCCTGGCGCTGGTGGCCGTGATCCCCACGGTCGTGGGCGGGGCTCTGGGCATTCCCGCACAGATCGCCAGTTTCTACGGCGGCACCGGGTTGCTGATCGCCGTGAGCGTGGCCTTCGATCTCGTGCAAAAGATCGACAGCCACCTCGTGATGCGAAACTACAGCGGTTTGCTGGAGAAAAGCTGAGACCGGGAGGGCCGTCCGCCCTGCCGCCGCCCGGCGTCCGGGTACGCGGCTTTCACTTCTTCCCCTCGCCACGCGGACGTTTCATGCGGCTCATCCTCATCGGCCCTCCGGGCGCCGGCAAGGGAACGCAGTGCCAACGGCTCGTGGAATTGCTACGTGTCCCGCACCTTTCCACGGGCGAGATGCTGCGAACCGAGGTGCGTTCCGCCACGACCGCCGGTCGGGAGGCGGCCCGCTACATGGATCAGGGCCAACTGGTGCCTGATCCGATCATCGTTGGAATGGTGAGCCGGCGTTTGCAGGCGCCCGACTGCCGCAGCGGTTGCCTGCTGGATGGATTTCCGCGCACCCTCCACCAGGCGGAAACGCTCGACGACCTGCTGGAGCGCCGCGCCATGAGCGTGGACGGTGTCATCGAACTGGCCGTGCCGCGCGACGAATTGGTGCGCCGCATGCTGGCGCGTGGCCGCGAGGACGATGATCCGGAGATTTTCGCCAAACGGATCGGCAGCTTCGAGGTGCAGACCGCGCCGCTGCTTGATTACTACGGCCGCCAGGGGAAGCTCGCCTCGATCGACGGCCTGGGCACGGCCGACGAGATTTTCGAGCGCGTCAGGGCCGCGGTGCACAGGTTCGAGCGGAACATGCGTGGTCGCTGACGTCGCGGCCCGGGCAGGGCCGTGCAGCAGGGAACCGGCTCGGTATACTGAGGGGGGTCGTGGTGCCGGTGTCGTCTTGTTCCGGACAAGGGTGAACAGTCTTGGTGAATCTGCGTTCTCCGCGTGAAATCGCTCTCATGCGCCGCGCCGGTCTCGTGGTTTGGGGCGCCCACCAGTTGGCCGCCTCAATGGTCCGGCCCGGCGTCACCACTGGCGAGATCGATGCCGCCGTGGAAGGTTATTTCGCCGCGCACGGGGCGGTGGCCCTGTTCAAGGGAGTACCGGGCAAAGTGCCCTTTCCCGCCGTGTGCTGCATCTCGGTCAACGACGAGGTCGTGCACGGCATTCCGGGCCCCCGCGTCCTGCGAGCCGGAGACGTGGTGAGCATCGACACCGGTTGCAGTGTCGGTGGTTGGTGCGGCGACTCGGCCGTGACGCACCCGGTCGGCGAAGTCGCGCCGGATGTGCAGCGGCTGCTTGACTGCACGTCGGGCGTGTTGGCGCTGGCCATTCAGTTGATGGCCACGCGGAGTCGCTGGAGCGATGTGGCCACCGAGATGGCCAAGTTCGTGCGGGATCACGGCTTCGCGGTGGTGGAGAATTTCGTCGGCCACGGCATCGGTCGCAGCATGCACGAGGATCCACAGGTGCCCAATTTCTGCACGCCGGCCTTTCGCAAGAATCACGACTTCGACCTCGAGCCCGGCCTGGTGATCGCGGTGGAGCCGATGGTGAACATGGGTTCCAAGAAAGTGCGGGCCTTGCCGGATCACTGGACGCAATCGACGATCGACGGGATGGCCAGTGCCCACTTCGAGCACACGGTGGCGATCACCGACGGGGGGCCGGTCGTCCTCACCGCCCAGCCGGGGGCGGGAGAGGAGATCGGGGCATCGGGGTCGGCGGCCTGACGAGGCGGAAAAACGTCCCTGCGGGCCGGGAATTGTGGCACCCCCTTGTGAACGGCCAGTCCCGCGATCTATAGTCTGTGGCTCGGTCGATGCCAGCCAATTTCCGTCCCAGGCGTGGTCGTTCGTCACCACGAGTTTGTCCATGAAGGTCCGTGCCAGCGTCCGTCGCATGTGCGAGAAATGCAAGATCGTGCGCCGTCGCGGCGTGGTGTTCGTGGTCTGTGCGGACCCGCGGCACAAGCAGCGGCAGGGGTGACGGATGATGGCGGGTGACGATCGTGCGCCGGTGGCGGCTCGTCTCGGGCCGGGCCATCCGGCGGGCGGCGGCAGGATCGGCGCCGGTTGCCCGTTCCAAACGCTTGCAACGAGTTCGATGTTTCACGTACCGCAGTTTCACGTTTCGGGAATTCACTCATGCCGCGTCTGATGGGCGTCGACATCCCCTCCGAGAAGAAGACCATCTACTCGCTGCAGTACCTGTACGGGGTCGGGGCCCGCGTGGCCCGCGAGTTGTGCCACAAGGCCGGCGTCGACCCGTTGGGACGGGCCCGCGACCTGCACGAGGATGAGTTGGCCAGGTTGGCCGCGCTGCTCGACAAGGACTACACCGTCGAGGGGCAGTTGCGGCGGCAGGTGGCCCAAAACATATCGCGGCTCAAGGACATCGGCAGTTATCGCGGTCTGCGTCATCGCCGCGGGTTGCCTGTGCGCGGGCAGCGGACGCGCACGAATGCCCGCACCCGCAAGGGTCCGAAAAAGACGGTTGCCGGGAAGAAGGGCGTGAAGGACCTCAAGTAGCAGGCGGCGGACACGCCGTTCCCTCCACAGACCACGTACGACCCCCAGGACGAGAGCATGTCGAAGGTTGCCAAGACGAAGAAAAAGAGCGTGACGGCGGGAATCGCCTACATCGTTGCCAGTTTCAACAATACGACGGTCACGATCACCGATGTTCGCGGGGACACGCTGTGTTGGGCGAGCGGCGGCACGTGCGGCTTCAAGGGAAGTCGCAAGGCCACGCCGCACGCCGGGCAGTGTGCCGCCCAGCAGGCTGCCGAGAAGGCGGCCAAGTTCGGGGTCAAGGATCTCGAAGTGCGGGTCAAGGGGCCTGGGTCGGGCCGCGAAAGCGCGATCACAGCCCTGCAGGCCGCCGGCATGAACGTCAAGAGCATTGAGGACATCACCCCGCTGCCCCACAACGGCTGCAGGCCGCCCAAAAAGCGCCGGGTCTGAATCGTTCGCAGCCGCCCTTTCGCCGCCCACCTTTCTCGTCATCCCCCCTTTCCTCGCACGAACAATAGTCGACCATGGGACGCATCACCGGACCTGTTTGCCGCCTCTGCCGCCGTGACGGACTCAAGCTGTTCCTCAAGGGCAGCCGCTGCGACACGCCCAAGTGCGCATTGGAACGCCGCGCCACGCCTCCCGGCATGGTGCAGAAGCGTCGCAGCAAGCCCACTGACTACGGGCTGCACCTCCGGGAAAAGCAGAAGGTCAAGCACTATTACGGCGTTCTGGAGCGGCAGTTTCGCACGTATTTTGCCCGTGCCGAGCGCGGGAAGGGCAACACCGGCGAGTCGCTGATGTCGCTCCTGGAGCGGCGGTTGGACAACGTGGTTCACCGCCTCGGGTTCGCCTCGTCGCGGGCTGCGGCCCGGCAGGTCGTGCTCCATGGCCACATCACGGTCAACGGCAGTCGCGTCGACGTCCCCAGCTACCTCGTCAAGGCGGGGGACTTGGTGCGCGTGAAGAACCGGGCCAAGAGCCTGCAACTCGTGCACGCCGCGCTGGCGGACTTCCGCCGCGAGGTCCCCGACTTTCTCTCGCGAGGTGAGGGCGCCATTCCGGAGGGCCGTGTCGATCGGCTGCCGGTCGCCGAGGACGTGTCGATCCCGGTGCAGGCGAACCTGATCATCGAATTGTGTTCCAAGTGACTTTTCAAGGAGTCTCGCATGCATATCCGCTGGCGTGGTCTTGAGCTGCCCGGTGCGGTCACGGCCGACCCCAAGACGCTGTCGTCGACGTACGGCAAGTTCACCGCCGAGCCGTTCGAGCGCGGGTTCGGTACCACGGTGGGCAACAGCCTGCGTCGCGTGTTGCTGTCGAGCCTCGAGGGCAGTGCCGTCACCCAGATCAAGATGTCAGGCGCGCTCCACGAGTTCACGACCATCAAGGGCGTGCTCGAGGACGTCACCGACATCGTGCTCGCCATCAAGAGCCTGGTCGTCAAGAACCACAGTGACTCGACCCGCGTGGTCCGCATCGAGAAGAGCACTCGCGGTCCGATCACGGGTGCCGACATCCAGACCGACGACGCCGTGGAGGTGGTGAACAAGGACCTGCTGATCGCCACGCTCACGGACGACGTGCCGTTCGAGTTGGAGATGGTGGTGGAGAACGGCCGTGGCTACGTGCCCTCCAGCGAGCACAGCCAGGCCTCCCAGGAAATCGGCATCATTCCGGTTGATGCGGTGTTCAGTCCGGTGACCCGGGTGAAGTATGAGGTCGAGGAGACTCGCGTCGGCCAGAAGACCAACTACGACAAATTGACGATGGAGATCTGGACGAACGGCACCGTGACGCCCGAGATGGCGCTCGTGGAGGCAGCCAAGATTCTCCGTAAGCACCTCAATCCGTTCGTGGGCTACACGAAGCCGGGGCCGGTCGTTCCCCTGGCTGCCGCCGCGAGCCTGTTCGCCGTGGAGGCGCCCCTGGAGAGCCGGTTGGGCATGCTCGTGTCTGACCTCCGGCTTTCCCTGCGGGCCAGTAACTGCTTGCACGAAGCCGGGATCGAATCGCTGCGGGACCTGGTGTCGCGTCCACGAGAAGAGTTGCTCGAGGTGCGGAACTTCGGCGAGACCACGCTGGAGGAGATCGAGGGCAAGTTGAAGGAACTGGGGCTGCACCTGGGCATGGAGGTGGCGGCCGGCGCCAACGCCTGAGCGTTGCCGCGGTCTGTCGCCGCACAGCAGAGAGCATTCGGAGGAGCACATCATGCGTCATCGTCGCAAGGGCCGCGTTCTTGGCCGCAGTCCATCCCATCAGCGGGCGCTGTTGAGGAACCTCGCCTCGGCCCTCATGCTCACCGAGCGGAAGGGCGACGCCGACGAGGTCGGCGCGCCGAAGGTGGCCGGCCGGATCGTGACCACGTTGGCCAAGGCCAAGGAGGTGCGGCCGCTGGTGGAACGCTGCGTGACCGTGGCCAAGCGCGGTCTTGTGGCAGCCGAGCAGGCCCGTCAATTCGGGACGTCCGCCGAGCGTGACTCGACGGAATGGAAACGCTGGCGGGGAAGCGAGCAGTGGCGGTCCTGGGCGAAGGCTATGGCGCCGGCGGTGGCTGCCCGACGCCGGGTGGTGCAACTGCTGGGTGACAAGAAGGCGGCCCGCATCGTCTTCGAGCAGATCGCTCCGCGGTTCACGGACCGGCCGGGCGGGTACACGAGGATTCTCAAACTGGCGACTCCCCGGCTCGGCGATGCCGGCCCCCGGGCGATCCTGGAGTTCGTGGGTGCCGACGTCGGCGGCGGAGTCTCACGGCCGCCCCGGGTCGAGTCGGCCCGGCCGGCCCGGGCCTGAAGGCCATCCGGGAATAGGCCCCCAGGTGGGCTGCGAATAGAATCGTAAGACGCGGGACCGGCCCGCGGTCCGCGTTTCGCAGTACGCCGGGTGAGGGCATCATGCGGGATCGCTTCGCTTCGTCGCGGCCACTCGGTCCGTGGCTGCTTCTGGTCATGGCGGTCGTGGCTGTTCCGGTGCCGGCCGCCGAGGACGAGCACTTCGGCATTCCGCAGGTCAAGTTCATCAACGCCCAAGTCTCGGCCGGCTGGGGCGACGCCAAGCTCACTCCGTCGAAGGCCGCAACTGACGGGGAGTGGTGTCGCCGGGTGCACCTCGACCTCATCGGCCGTGTTCCAACGGTCGACGAGTTGAATCGGTACGTCGCCGATTCCTCGCCCGCCAAGCGGGCGGAACTGGTGTCGCGACTGCTGGGCGACGACTACGTCGACGAGTATGCCCGTCACTGGACCGACGTGTGGGCGACCGTTCTCATCGGCCGCAACGTGCAGAACGAGCGGGTCAACCGACCGGGCATGCGTCAGTACCTGCGGCGGGCGCTTTCCAAAAACATCCCTTACGACCAATTCATGGAGGAATTGGTGACCGCCACCGGAGCCAACGCCAACAAGAAGGACGTGGAGGGGTTCAACGGGGCGACCAACTTCCTGAGCGGGAAGATGGAAGAGATGGGCGTGGAGAACGGCGTGCAGGCCACGGCCAAGACGGCGCAGATCTTCCTCGGGCTCCAGGTGCAGTGCACGCAGTGCCACAATCATCCCTTCAACAAGGGGAAGCAAAACCAGTTCTGGGAGATGAATGCCTTCTTCAGGCAGACGCGGGCGCTGCGCAAGCGGGCCGGCACAGACGACGTGCAGTGGGTCGAACTGGTTGACGAGGATTTCGCCGGGGAAGGGGGCAATCCCGAGGAGGCGGAACTCTACTACGAGCTTCGCAACGGCCTGATGAAGGTGGCTTATCCCGTGTTCGTCGACGGCACGGAAATCTCCAAGAGCGGCTACCTGCCGGCCAAACTCGAGGACGGCACGTCCTACGGGGTGCACCGCCGACGCGAGTTGGCGCTGCTCGTCAAGTCGAGCCCCTTTTTCCCCCGGGCGATCGTCAATCGCATGTGGGCTCATTTCCTGGGCTACGGCTTCACCAAACCGGTGGACGACATGGGCGAGCACAATCCGCCCTCGCACCCCGAATTGCTCGACGGCCTGGCGGAGCGGTTCCGCGAACAGAGCTTCGACCTCAAGGAACTGGCCCGCTGGATCGTTCTGTCCAGGGCCTACGCGCTCTCCAGCACGACGTCGGCGGGCAACTCCCGGGACGACCCGGCACTCGGTGAGAAGCCCAAGTTCTCCCACTTCTACCTGCGGCAGATGCAGGCCGAGCAGCTCTACGAGTCGCTGCTCACCGCCACGCAGGCCGACAAGACGCGCAGCGGAGAAGATGCGGCCAAGACGAAGGACAAGTGGATGTCCCAGTTCGTGATCGCCTTCGGGACTGACGAGGGAGACGATGCCACCACCTTCAACGGCACGATCCCGCAGGTGCTGATGATGTTCAACGGCGAACTGATCAAGCAGGCCACCAGCACCGGCAAGGGGGGCTTCCTCGATAAGGTGGCCACCAGCCCCATGGCGAGCAAAAAAAAGATCGAGATGCTGTACCTCGCAGCCTTGGCCCGCAAGCCTTCGGCCACGGAAATCGAGGTAGCCAACAAGTTGCTGGCGGCCCGGGGCGGTGACGTCGTGGGCGCCCTGCAGGATGTCTGGTGGGCGGTGCTCAACTCCAACGAATTCATCATCCAGCACTGATCGTGGCCCGCGCGCCGGCCTCCGGTCCGGGTGGCGGGGAGGCTGGGAATAACGGATACTGAAATCGTCGAATGACGAGGGGAAGCCATTCGTCCCACATCCTCCCGGGGAGTCCTGCCATGACCCGCCTGATCGACGTTCCCCACGGCATGAGCCGCCGCCACTTCCTCAGCCACATGGCCGGGGCTGCGGCTCTGGCCGCGCCGGCGACGGCCTTCACCAATTCGATCCTCGCCAACGCCACCGACATGCGCAAGCGGCACAAGGCGGCCATCCTCCTCTGGATGGGCGGTGGGCCGAGCACGATGGACATCTGGGACCTCAAGCCCGGCGCAGCCACGGGGGGGCCCTTCAAGCAGATCGCCACCAGCGCCGACGGCGTCGCCATCAGTGAGCACATGCCGCTCATGGCCAAGCAGATGCACCACATGGCGATCGTGCGCTCCATGAGCACGCGCGAGGCCGACCACATGCGCGGCCGCTACTACATGCACACCGGTTACGTTCCGAACCCGAACGTCGAGCATCCCGGCTACGGCTCGGTGATCGCCCACGAACTCGTCAGCCAGGTGCCCGACCTGGAGATCCCCCCCTTTGTGTCAGTGGGTGGCGGCAGCGTGGGGCCAGGCTTTTTGGGCATGACCTGGGCGCCGTTCACGGTCGACTCCAACGGCAACGTCCGTAACCTCGACATGGGCATCGATCCGGCCCGTCTCCAGCAGCGCATGGCGATGCTCGAGACGATCGAAAAGAAGTTCATCGGCGAGAAACGTGGCGGTTCCGCCGACGACCACATGAAAGTGCTCGACAAGACCGTCAAGCTGATGACGAGCCAGCAGATGTCGGCCTTCAAGGTGGCCCAGGAACCGAAGGACGTGCAGGACAAGTACGGCACCACCGGGTTCGGCAAGGGCTGCCTGATGGCTCGCCGGCTCGTGGAAATGGGCGTGCCTTTCGTGGAGGTCGATCTGGGGGGCTGGGACAACCACGCCAACATCTTCACCACCCTGCAGAACCAGAAGCTGCCGGAACTGGACAAGGCGATGAGTGCCTTGGTCAGCGACCTCGCCGACCGCGGCATGCTCGAGGACACCGTGGTGATGTGGATGGGTGAGTTCAGCCGCACGCCGAACATCAACGGTGGAGGCGGCCGCGATCACTGGGCTCGCAGTTGGAGCGTGGTCGTGGGCGGTGGCGGTTTCAAGCGCGGGGTGGCCGTGGGTGAGACGAGTTCCGACGGCAAGGAGGTCGTCTCTGAGCCCTACACGTCGCAGGATCTGATGGCCAGCACGCTCAAGGCACTGGGCATTTCGCTGGAGACCACGTTCACGGCGAAGAACGGCCGGCCGATGAAGATCGCCAACTCCGGCAAGGTGATCAAGGAGTTGTTTGCCTGATCCCTCCGCGTTCCGCCCGGCGGCCCGCTGCCGATGACGCATCTCCGGGCATCACGGGGGCGTCGGGCACCGTGCGGCCGATGCTTCGCCTGGTGGCGCCGGTGCTCCTCGAGCAGGTGCTGGCCGTGTCGGTCGGCTTCGTGGACAAGTGGCTGGCGGGCAACCTGTTCTCCGGCGCGGAACCACTGGCGGCCGTGGGGTTCGTCGCCTACAGCCTGGCATTCCTCCCGGTGCTGTTCGTGATGCCGGCGGCGGCGGCGACCGCACTGGTGGCGCGGCATGTCGGGGCGGGCGACTGGGCGGCCGCCCGTCGGGCCGCTGCACAATCGTTGCTGGTGGCGGCGGTCCTGACAGTGGTGTCGCTCACCGCGGCGGCCGTCTGGGGGGCCGGGCTCGTGCGGGCACTGGGGCTGCCGGAGGGCAGTGGCCGCCTGGCGGTGGCCTACCTGGCCATCGTGCTGCCCGCCTTGCCGGCCATGATGCTGATCCACGTGGGGGTGGCGGCCCTGCGCGGCGCGGGCGACATGGTGGCCGGCCTGCTGGCGATGTCGGTCGTGAACCTCGTGAATGCGGGGGCCAGTTTCGCGCTGGCCACCGGCCTGCTCGGGCTGCCTCGGCTGGGCTGGGAGGGCCTCGCCTGGGGAACGGTGCTGGGGTACGGCTGCGGTGCAGCCTGCGTGCTGATCCTGGTTCTCGCCCGTGACGCCCGCATGCGGCCCCAGGCGGCCGACTGGCGGCCGCACCCCGACTGGATGCGTCGCATCGCCCGCGTCGGTCTGCCGGCCGGCACCGACGCCGCCGCCAACGCCTGCTGCCACATGGTTTTCCTGTCGGTCGTCAACCGGTTGGGAAACGTGGACGCCGCGGCCCATGCGGTGGCGATCACGATCGAATCGCTGGCGTTCCTGCCGGGGAGCGCCTTCCAGGTGGCGGCGGCAACACTGGCAGGGCAGTATCTCGGGGCCCGCGACGAACGCCGGGCCCGGCGAAGTGTCTGGCTCGCCGCCCTGACCTGTGCCGGGCTGATGACGGTCGCCGGCGTCTGCTTCTACCTCTGGGCGGAGCCGCTGGCGGCATGGTTCGTGGGCGGGGTTGGCCGCCAGCCCGAGGTGGCGGCTGCCGCGGCCGGCTTGGTCCGGATCGTGGCTTTCGCCCAGCCGCCCCTGGCGCTGCTGATGGTGTTCTCGGGAGGCCTGCGGGGTGCCGGGGCCACGCGGCCGCCGCTGCTGGTCAATTTCCTGGGCATGCTGGCAATCCGCCTTCCGCTGGCGGTCGTGCTCTCGGCGCCGGCCGTCGAGCTGCCGCTGGGGGCCGGCACGATCGCCGGGTTCGGTCTGGGCGTGCGGGGTGCCTGGCTGGCCATGGCCGCCGACCTCGCGGCACGCGGCACCGCCATGCTGGCGATCTTCACCTGGGCGCGCTGGACGCGCGTCGAAGTCTGATCACCGGCCGCGCTTCGGGGCCGGATTGGCATGGCCTTGGCGCCGGCCGACGCTACACTCTGAAGTCTGTGGGCTGCCCGGGCGTCGGGACGGCCGCACCTGCCGCCTGTGAGGGCCGTGAATGGCAGCCGTCGATCTCGAGGTCGAGCATTGGAGCACGGCCGCGGCCGCGGACCTGTATGAGGTCGCCCGCTGGGGAAACGGGTATTTTTCGGTGGGCCCGACCGGAAACCTGCTTGTCCATCCGGACAAGGATCCCACCAAGAGCATCGATCTCAAGCAACTCGTCGACCGCCTCCAGGTGCGCGGTATCGACCTGCCGATCCTGCTGCGATTCGCCGAGATCCTCCAGCATCGGCTGGGTGAGATTCACGGCGCCTTCGCGACCGCGATGAAGGACAGCGGCTATCGCGGCCGGTACTGCTGCGTCTACCCCGTGAAGGTGAACCAACAGCGGCAGGTGGTGGAGGAGGTGCTGAGGTTCGGCAAGCCGTATCAGTTCGGCCTCGAGGCGGGCAGCAAGCCGGAGCTGCTGGCCGTGATCGCGCTGGCCGACAACGACACGCCGATCATTTGCAACGGATTCAAGGACGCCGAGTTCATCGAGACCGCGATGCTGGCCCAGAAGATCGGGCGGCACGTGATCCCGGTCGTGGAACGGTTTTCGGAGTTGCAGTTGGTGCTCGAGTATGCCGAGAAGCTGGGCGTCCGTCCCCGGATCGGCATGCGGGTGAAGCTGGCCACGCGGGGCAGCGGCCGCTGGCAGTCGTCGGGAGGTTTTCGCAGCAAGTTCGGCCTCACCGCCAGCGAGTTGGTGAAGGGGCTCGACCTGCTCACCTCCCGTGGCATGCAGGACTGCCTGCAACTGCTGCACTTTCATCAGGGCAGCCAGATCACCAACATCCGCCACATCAAGGCCGCGCTCAACGAGGCCTCCCGCATCTACACCGAGCTCGTCAAACGAGGCGCGGGGCTCCGCTATCTCGACGTGGGAGGCGGCCTGGGCGTCGATTATGACGGCTCGCAGACCAACTTCGAGTCGAGCGTCAACTACAGCCTGCAGGAGTATGCGAACGACGTGGTGTACCACGTGCAGAACGCCTGCGACGAAGCGGGCGTGCCGCACCCCACCATCGTGTCGGAGAGCGGCCGGGCCATCGTGGCCTACCACAGCATGCTGATCTTCGGTGTGTTGGGCGTGTCGGAGCAGGGCGGGACGGCGGAGGTCACCGAGCCTTCAGCCGAGGCCGAGCAGCCACTGCACGACCTCAACGAGACCTACCAGAACATCAACGTGCGGAACCTGCTGGAGAGCTATCACGACGCCCAGCAGGCCCTCGACACGGCCATGAACCTTTTCGCCAGCGGGTATCTGCCGCTCGACCAGCGATCGGCCGTGGAGAACCTCTACTGGGCAATCTGTCGGCGGATCTACAAGCTCACCAAGAACCTGGAGTTCGTGCCGGAGGAACTGGAGGGGCTGCAGGCGTCGCTGTCCGACACCTACTTCTGCAACTTCTCGCTGTTCCAGTCGATTCCCGACAGTTGGGCCATCAAGCAACTGTTCCCGGTGATGCCCATCCACCGGCTCGACGAGCGGCCCGGCCGGGCCGCCGTGCTCGGCGACGTGACCTGCGACTCCGATGGCAAGATCGACCAGTTCATCGACCGCCGCGACGTGAAGCGCACGCTGCCGCTGCACACCTGGCAGAACGAACCGTACTATTTGGGCGCCTTCCTGATCGGCGCCTACCAGGAGATTCTCGGCGACCTGCACAACCTGTTCGGCGACACGAACGCCGTGCACGTGAGCACCGACGAGCGGGGTGAGGTGGTGGTGGATGCCGTGATCAAGGGCGACACCGTTCGCGAGGTGCTCGACTACGTGGAGTTCGACTCCAACCACCTCGTGCAACGGCTGCGTGACTCGATCGAGCAGGCGGTCCGCGAGGGCCGGATCTGCGATGGCCAGGCTGGCAAGTTCCTCAAGTTCTACGAGGAGGGCTTGGGCGGCTACACTTATCTGGAAGAGCCCGCCTGACCGCCCGTGGGGGCAATCTGCGGCGGGCGAGCCGTTTGCGACTGGTAGTCTGGCCCCATGCACCTGATCCGAGTCGGTGGCTGCGCCCTCAATCAGACGCCGCTCGACTGGGACGGCAACCGGGACCGCATCCTGGCGGCGATCCGTGGCGGCCGTGAACGCGGCATCTCCGTGCTCTGCCTCCCGGAATTGTGCATCTCCGGCTATGGCTGCGAGGACGCCTTCCTCGCGCCCGGCGTGCAGCGCATGGCCTGGAGGGTGCTCGGGGAGATCGCACCGCACACAGCCGGCATGGCCGTCGCACTGGGCCTTCCGGTGCGGTTCGAGAGCGGCGTGTACGACGGCGTGGCCCTCGCGGTCGATGGCCGGATCGCGGGCGTGGCCTGCAAACAGCACCTCGCCGGGGAGGGCATCCACTACGAACCGCGCTGGTTCCGGGCCTGGCCGCCTGGCCGCCGGGGCAGCCTCGCGGCGGAGGGGGCGGCCGTGCCGATCGGCGACCTGCGGTTCGATTGCGGTGGAGTACGGATTGGATTCGAAATCTGCGAAGACGCGTGGGTCGCCGACCGTCCCGGTGCGGCGTTGGCGGCCCGCGGCGTCGATCTGATCCTCAATCCTTCGGCCAGCCACTTCGCCTTCGGCAAGGACGAGATTCGCCGGCGCTTCGTGCTGGAGGGATCACGCGCCTTCGCCTGCGGTTACGTGTACGCGAACCTCGTGGGCAACGAGGCAGGGCGGGCCATCTACGATGGCGGAGTACTGGTGTCCGCGGCCGGCACGATGACCGCCGCGGGGCGACGTTTTTCCTTCGCCGACGAGGCCTGCACGGCGGCCGTCATCGACCTGGATGCCGTGCGACTGGCACAGTCGCGGCTGCGGCCGGTCGCGGAACCTGACGTCACCGACCGCGTGACGGTCCCGTTCACGCCGCCGCAGGTCGACTCCGCGGCGTCCGTGCCCGGGGCTGATGGTCGTGATGCCTGGGAACGTGGCGACCACGTCAAGGAGGAGGAGTTCACCCGCGCGGTGGCACTGGGCCTGCACGATTACATGCGCAAGAGCCGGTCCCGTGGCTTCGTGGTCTCGGCCAGCGGCGGCGCCGATTCCTCTGCCGTGGCCTGCCTGGTGGCGATCGCCGTGCGGCTCGCCGCCGCCGAACTGACGACGGCCATGGCGGCCAGACGGCTCGGACTCGAGGCCGTTGCCGGGCAGGCCGACGCCGCCGGGCTCGTGCGGGCCGCGCTCACCTGCGTCTACCAGTCGACCGCGAATTCGGGGCCGGTGACGCGGGCCGCCGCGGCCGGACTGGCCGCCGCGCTGGGCGCTTCGTTTCACGAATTCGACGTGGACGGGATCGTGCGCGCCTACGAGGCCCTGGCGGCCGGCGCCGTGGGCCGGCCGCTGACCTGGGAACGCGACGACGTGGCACTGCAGAACATCCAGGCCCGGGCCCGTTCTCCGGGCGTGTGGATGCTCGCCAACATCACCGGCGGCCTGCTCGTCTCCACCAGCAACCGTTCCGAGGCCGCGGTGGGGTATGCCACGATGGACGGCGACACCTCGGGCGGCATCGCGCCGATCGCCGGCATCGATAAGGCCTACCTGCGGCGCTGGCTGGTGTGGCTGGAACGACAGGGGCCGGAAGGGCTGGGGCCGATTTCCGCGTTGGACGCGGTGAACTCCCAGGCGCCAACGGCGGAACTGCGGCCCCGGTCGGCGGGGCAGACCGACGAGGCCGATCTCATGCCCTACGACGTGCTCGACGCCATCGAGCGGTCGGCGATCCGCGACAAGCAGACGCCGTTCGAGGCCTGGCGGCGGTTGTGCGGCGAGTTCCCGGGGCACGACGCCGGGCAATTGGCGGCCTGGACGGAACGGTTCTTCACGCTCTGGAGCCGCAACCAGTGGAAGCGCGAGCGCTACGCGCCGTCGTTCCACCTCGACGACGAGAACCTGGACCCCAAGACCTGGTGCCGGTTCCCCATCCTCTCCGGCGGCTTCGCCCGTGAACTGGCCGAACTTCGCGCCGCCGCGGGCCGCTGACGGCGTCAGGCGGTTCCCGCATGATTCGCAGGCGTGGCGTTCGAGGCTGCCCGTGCCCTCTCGCCGGACGTTCGCGACGGGCTTCCTGCCCTTTGCTCACTGCGGTGGAAGCTACGCTCCGCAATCCTTGCTGCGCTTGCTTCCACCGCCCGCTCGATGGCACAGGCATTCTCTCCTCAGATCATCGATCAGGAAGGACGAGGCCGCGCGAGGCTCACGAGGGAGCTCTGTCAGGCCCTGACCTCGGCCTCGAGCGCCGCGCCGCGCTGGAAGTTCACCAGGTTGCGGACCGTCTGGGAGGCGATGGCGTCGAGTGCGTCCTTCGTGAAGAAGGCCTGATGCGCCGTGACCACCACGTTGGGGAACGTGAGCAGCCGCGAGAACGTGTCGTCCTGGATGATCGAGCCGCTGTGGTCGGCGAAGAACAGGTCGGCCTCCTCCTCGTAGACGTCGAGCCCGAGGTGGCCGATGCGGCCGCGCTTGAGGGCGTCGATCACGGCCCGGGTGTCGATCAGGCCGCCGCGGCTGGTGTTGATGAGCATCACCCCCGGCTTCATGAGCGCGACGGCCCGGCCGTCCACGAGATGGCGGGTCGCGGTCGTGAGCGGGCAGTGGAGCGTGACGATGTCGGAACGTGCGAACAACTCGTCGAGCGGCGTGAAGACCACCCCCCGGGCCTCCAGACCGTCGTCCGGACGCGGGTCGTGGGCCAGCACTCGGCAGCCGAAGCCGAGGAGGATCTCGGCCACCCGCCGTCCGATCCTGCCGGTGCCCACCACGCCAGCCGTGCGGCCGTGGAGATCGAAGCCCAGCAGGCCCTCCAGGGAGAAATTCCCCTCACGCACCCGGTTGTAGGCCTTGTGCAGCCGGCGATCGAGCATCAGCATCAGCCCCACCGCGTGCTCGGCGACCGCGTGGGGCGAATACTCCGGTACCCGCGTCACGGCCAGGCCGAGGCGCGCCGCCGCCCCAAGATCGACCTGGTTGAAGCCCGCACAGCGGAGCGTGACCAGCCCCACGCCCAGCCGCGCCAGTCGTTCCAGCGTGGCAGCGTCGAGCGTGTCGTTGACGAAGCAGTTGACGGCCCGGGCACCTTCGGCCAGCCGGGCCGTCTCGCGGTCGAGCCGCGGTTCGAACCACTCCCACGCCAACGGCAGCCCGGCCGAGGCTGCCGTCAGCGATTCGCGGTCATAGGGTTTGATCGAGAACGCGGCGACCCGCATGGCAGTCTTCTCCCGCAGGCGTCGGCCGGGGCCGGAGGTGCGGGAAGTCTACGCAATGGTCGTTCCAGTCGGTGGGAAAGCGGGTTTTTCAGTCGCGAAACGCCCTCGCCCGGCCGCCGCGGTCTTGCTATGTTCCCGCCCCTGCCACAGCACCCGCGGAGCCGCGTTCATGACCCGCCCGATCCCGCCGAGCCATCTCGCCGTCGCGGCCGCGGGCCTGCTCTGTGCGATGGTCGCCGTACGCCCCGTGAGCGGCCAGGGGCCCGCCGCGACGCCCCCCGGTCCAGTCGCCCAGCAGCCCGTCGCCGGCCGGCCGGGGGCGGAGGCCCGCGGCCCGGCGCCGACCCAGCAGGCCCAGCCGTCGCCCGTGGCCCAAACACAGCAGCCGCAGCAACCGCCCGCGCTCTCGCCGGACCAGCAGGCGGCTCTCGACCGCCTGCTCGCCGCCTGGGAGGCGCGCAACGCCGCGGTGCGGACTTGGTCGTGCACGTTTCACAAGTGGGAATACAACGCCTGGAGCCCGGCCGGCGCCGGGGGCGATCGGCTCGCATTCGCGGAGAGCACGGGCGAACTCAAGTACGCCGCGCCTGACAAAGGGCTGTTTCGTGTCAAGGAGATGAAGCAGTGGAATCCCGAAGCGCGGCGCTACGAGGTGCGCGGCGCCGACACCGGGGAGCACTGGGTGTGCAACGGCGAGAGCATCTACGAGTTCCGGCACACCGACCGACAGCTGCGCGAGACCAAATTGCCGCCGGAGATGCGCGGCAAGGCGATCAGCGACGGTCCGCTGCCATTCGTCTTCGGAGCGAAGGCCGAGACGCTGAAACGCCGCTACTGGATGCGGCTCATCACCCCAGCCGATACGAAGGACCAGTTTTGGCTCGAGGCACTGCCACGCTTCCAGGCCGATGCCGCCAATTTCTCCAAGGTCGAACTGATCCTGCAGGCCCGGGACCTGATGCCGTTCGCGATCCAAATCTACAAGCCGGGCGGGCAGGATCGCGACGTGTACCAGTTCGACCCGCGCACGAATCTGATCGACAAGAGCCTCGATCTGATCCGCGACTTCGCCAAGCCGATGACTCCGTTCGGCTACAAGTACGTGCTCGAGGACCTGCAGTCGCAGCCAGCCCCGGGCGGCCAGGCGGCCCAGCCGGTGCAGCCCCCGCGCTGAACCGCCGCGGCACGCGAGGCGGTTTTCCGCGCACCCCGTGGCGGCTGTTCGTCACTCGCCCGGTGGCGGATATACTCCACGCTCGCGTTCCAGCCGGTTCCCGAGGCCGCGATGCCGCCCATCGACCCCGCCCACCCGTTGTTTCAACTCCTGCAGCGCGACAAGCGGTACACGCTCGACGGCTACTTGTTCGTGCTGGAGTCGCTGTCCTTCGCCCAAGAGACGCTGGGCATGGGGGATGAACCGGCCCTGGAGGAACTCGAACCGCTGGCGGGTGGCGAGGCCGAGCCGGCCCCCCGGCCGCGCCGAGGCCGAAAGCGACAGTCGGAGCGGCACGTGTCGGGCCGTCAGCTCTGCGAGGCGGCCCGCCTCTATGGGTTGCAGCAGTATGGCTACCTGGCGCCGACCGTGCTGGCCACCTGGGGCATCCGCCGCACCGCCGACATCGGCGAGATCGTTTTCAACATGATCGATATCGGACAGATGCGCAAGACCCGCAGCGACAAGCGGGAGGACTTCCACGATGTCTACGGGTTCGAAGAGGCCTTCTCGCGCGACCTGTCGTTCGTCGTGCCCGACCCCGTATGAGCGGGGCGGCAGTGTGGTCCGCCTGGGCGGGCTTCGCGGTCGCGGTCGTAGCCGAGGCGGCGTGGCTGGCGGCCCTGGCCTGGATGGCGTGGCGGCACTGACGAGGATGTCATGACCCTGGCGCTGGGAAGCGTGCCTCTGTGGGCGGCCCTGGTGCCGCTGGGACTGTACATCGTCCTGGTGGGCTGGCTACACCTGCGCCGGCGGCCCGTGTCGCTGGCCGGTCCCTGGGACAACCTGCTGCTCGCGGTGGCGGTGTTGGGGTTGGTGGTGGCCGGTCCCCTCGCGCTGTTGCAGCCCGCGGTGGGCACTTCGCCCTGGGCCGCCACCATGCTCGTGCTCCTGTTCGCGCTGCTGGTGGCCATCGGCATTCTCGCGGCGCGGCCGCGGGTCGTCGTCTACAACGTGAGCATCGACCAGTTGCGTCCGGTCGTGGCGGAACTCGCGACCGGCATCGACGCCTCGGCCCGCTGGGCGGGGGAGACGGTGGCGCTGCCGGCCCGCGGCCTGCAACTGCACCTCGACGGCCGGGGCTTGGCCCGCAGCGTAAGCATCGTCGCCGTCGGCGGCCGGCCTCCGGCGGAGTCGTGGGCCGAATTCAGCCGCCG
>Ga0315900_10005002_pt1 | contig 18398 bp, 18 predicted proteins | sample LakEriMetagenome_FD_203521 | JGI IMG/M metagenome (GOLD analysis project Ga0315900, IMG submission 203521) | Freshwater fungal communities from buoy surface, Lake Erie, Ohio, United States - Buoy 12 MA114 | ecosystem: Environmental > Aquatic > Freshwater > Lake > Lake biofilm | place: USA: Lake... | reverse complement strand
CCCGCCTGAACTACCTTCAGCGTGACGGTACCGGTGCCAGAATTGACCAGAACCTTCAGGCCAGTAATCGGGAAGTTGATTGAGCCGTCCTCGTTGCCAGTCTTGCTGGTGATCGTGGCATCATCGAACCATGTCGTGAAGCCAACGCCAGGATCATCGTAGCTGTATTGGACGGAGTAGTTGACCGTTCCGGTCACGATGACCGCGAAGCCAATATTTACCGGGGTCACGTTGGTGTTGATGACCACCGCATCAGTAGAACCTGTGCCGGTGCGGGCTACGGTTTGGACTTTCATTTGTTTCCCCAATCAAAAGCGGGGGCCGAAGCCCCCACCTTGTTTCAGCACGTCGCCAAACCACCGCGCTTCTTGGCGGGCTCCACCGTGACAGATTTCTCTGTCTTGGTGACGCTGCCGGCAGGCTTTGCCGTCGCCCCTTGCAGAGCTTTACGCTCCGCTTCGGTGACGCTGCCTTGACCGAACAGACTTTTCGCCCCCTCGAACATCCGACGGGGAATAGACCGAATGGCCTTGGCCATGTCCATCTCTTCCTTGCTCGGACCAATCGCGGCGTCGTAAGCACCCTTGGACAAGTCAACCTTGCCGCCCTCGTTCATCTTCTTGCCGTACTTGCTGTAGACCTCGTTGGAGTACGCCTTGGCCTGTTTCATGGCCGTAGCGTTCTCTTTCTTGAAGTTCTTCTGCAAGCGGCCTTCAGCAGCAGTGACACTGCCGCCTTTCTTGAAGGTGCCAGAGAGTTGGTTGATGCTCACGGGAGTGCTCGGCTTTTTACGGCCCTGCGGCATAGCGACGGGGGCACCGCTATCAACAACTCCCCCCGCCGCGTAGCCCTTTTTTGCGGCACCACCTTTACGATAGCCGCCGCCGTTGGACTTCGCAACGCCACCAGTAGCGTAGCCACCGCCGTTACCCAGCTTCACGTCACCGGTTTTAGCCGGGGAGTGATCAGGCTTTGCAGTGTGCATCAGGGTGTCGCGGTACTTGCCGCCCTGGTTCTCGGTGTTGATGATGCCGCTCTTGGGAACGCCACCATCAGCCATCTTGACCATGCCGCCCTTTTTGTAGCCGCCTTGGCCCATGACCACGCCGCCGGTCTTCAGACCCTTGTGGGCCTTCGACGCAGGCTTGTCCTTGTGGGACTGCATCTCAGACTTCAGGCCCTTGATGGCCTTCATCTCGGCTTGGTGCGTGGACTTGGACTCGCCGCCTTCCTTCATCATGCGACCGGCCATACCAACCGGAGCCGCGGGAGCGGCACCAGCGGGCATAGCCATCATCGCACGACGACGAGCGGCCATAGAGGGCTTCATTGGGGCGCGGGCAGGCATCATTCCGCCACGAGCAGGCATCGCAGGAGTTGCACCGGGCATGCCGCCCATCTGCATCTTCTTCTCAACCTTGCCGCCTTTTTTGAGCTTCAGTTCAACCGAAGGCTCAGTGGTCATCATTTTGACCATTGGCTTGAATTGGCCCATGATTCGCCTCAAACTTTCTGAGCATACACAACCGTCAGACGAACAATCGCCTGGGTCGTGCTGATCGTGCCGTTGGGATCAACGGTGATGACAACGGATTGGCTGGTGCCAATGTCCGCCATCGCCGCCAGTTGGGCTGCGGTAAAAGTCAAAGCCGCACGACCACCGGCAAAGATGTCGGTCGAAGACACATACTGTGTCCCCGCCGCAGCGGTGCCAATAGTCATTGCGATTGCAGTGGCCGTGCCACCTCCCACGACCTCATCCTGAACCATATCGACATAAAAGTCGATGATCTGGGACGAAGCGGGGAGAGTCAGGGTTGCACTGGTTGCGGTGCCTGCGGCTGCGGTCGTGACCGTGGTGGTCTGGGTCAGAACCGTGAAACCGCCGTCGACGGTATCGGTCAGAGTCCCAGAGCCAGCGCGGACAGTGCTGCCAAAGTAGGTCTGTGCCATTGTCTTACTCCTTAATGGAGCAGGGGCCGAAGCCCCCGCTTAGGTTTAGACGCCGGGGGTACCGTACATCGCACGCCAGTCGGTGAAGCCGACGTCGTAACGCTCGGTGGCCTTGTAGCGCATCGAGTCAGTTTCGAAGTCGCCTTCCATCGTCTTCTCCAGACGACGACGCATCATGAGCTTCATGCCCTCGGGAGCGTCGGTCTGCACCCACCATGCGGTGGCGCTGGTCAGACGCGAGATAACAGCGGCACCCTCGTCCAGCAAGCCAATCGACTTGATGGGGTTGATGTCGTTGTTCGCGTTGCCGGCACGCAGCACGGACTTCAGCAGAACTTCGGCCTGGAAGACGTTGCCAGGAGCGACCACCAGTTGGCGGGGCACCAGACGAATCTTCTTGCCGTTGTTGTCCACAGCCTGACGGATTTGGATCAACATCTGCTCAAGCGAGGTCTGAGACAGGTTGGCGGCAGTGGTCAGCAGGTTGCTGGCGGTGCCGTTGACGATGGGGTGCGAAGCACTGTTCAGAGCCACGCCGTCGCCGCCAGGATACGAGGCATTGAAAGCGCGGTTCAGCACGTTGGCCGACAGCGTCTCTTTGGTCTCGATCAGCGACTGGGCGAGGTGACGAGCGTACACCTGACCGATACGGATATGGTCGCCGTCCTCAACAAGCACTTTGGTCAGCGCGAAGGCCAGACCATACACGTTGTAAACGTATCGCTTGAGGAACAGCACACCACCCTGCTGGTAGCTGACGGGGGTGCCGTCAGGCAACTGCGGGGCAGCGCCAAAGCCGTACAGGACGGGCTCTTCGTGGTAGTTACGGGGAATACCTTCCTGCTCGCGGAACACTCGGCTCCACTCGTCAGTGCGTTGATCGTACACGCCGTCAAAGCACTCGTTCAGGATAGGTTCAACAATTGACCGAAAGTCGGTACTGCGCATCGGAGCGGCCATGATTCACTCTCCTTAGATTGCGTTCACGGACGCATTGAACTGCGACTCGTTGATGGTTACGCGCACAATCGTGTACGCATCGCCCCACTCATTGTCGGGGTAGGGAGCCAGATCACGGATCAGCATCTGTGCGCTGTTGCCTGCGCCCACCAGGGTGGTGGACAGAGTGCATTGCGACAGGCCGGTCACGTTGGAGCCAGCGGTGGTGTTGGACAGATCAGCCATATCACCAATCGAGGTCTGAGCCAGCGAGCCGGCTGCCTGGATTTCATAAACGATGTTGGGATCGTTGTAGAAATAGGCGACGCACGAACCGGTCTGGTATGCCGTGTTGGCAGGCCAGTAGTTCGAGACGCGACGACGACCAGTGGTGTCGGTGAACTCAACGCCAGCGAAAGCGCCTTGGAAGGCATCGCCAGCAGCAGCAACAACCAGATTGCCGCTCGAATTGAGCTTGACCGGTTGGCCCTTCAGAATGTCGGTGTTGTAAGCCGACGCAATACCGTTAGCCAGCGCCTGTGCGCGATCCAAGCCGGAGGGATGGAACGCAGGACGCAAGCCGAACGGAGCATTACTTGAAGACATAGTCTTACTCCTTGGTTATCCCTGAAATACAGGGGTTCTAACAGTTCGGTCGATGTTGCCAAAACCCTCGCCTTCGACAGCGCCCAGGGATTTCCCCGAACTATCGCGTGCGCCCTGAAGATTCTCAGCCTGAACCCGGATCTTGTCCGCCTCGTCCTGAGGAGCCTCATGGTGCATTTGCAGCATGATGTCCTGATAAACATCCATCGGAAGTTTGTACAGGCGCATCTCGTTGCACGCAATAAACCCAATATCCTCTCCAGCCTTTACGCGGTAATTCTCGAACCCAGGCAACTCATCTGCGCGAACAGGTATGTAGCCGAGTCGCATCCGCTTATCGATGCTGTCGTATCCATTGGTCGTCGATAACCAGCAAAGGTGCCATCCCGGCATTTCCGGAACTTTTGGCAGCGCACTTTGTGTCCACTCATCGCTCCACATCTTTCGACGTTCCTGCGCTGACATGAACTTCTCTTCGGGGGCGGCTCGGGTCTGATCTTGCGAAGATCGATTCTCGCGGCCACCAGCGTTGAGAGTTTTTTTGAGACGTGTGTCCATAATGTTTAGCTCCTTTTGTTGCGTGCGTCTTGGGCGTATCGTTTAATCATCCGGCTGCGTTTCTGGGGATCATCCCAAAAACCGGCTTCCTTCATTGCTCGGACCTGTTCAGGCTCCAAAACAAATTCGTTGCCGCCGCCTCTTCCGGCTGACTCACGACTCGACCCAGTCACAAAGCTACGAGGGCTCCTTCTGGACGGACTTTCGTCTTGTGATCTAGTATAGCGGTGTGGCAATCGCTTTTGCAAGCGGTTGTCAAGCTCATCCCAATAATCTTTTGTTGCGGGATCCCAACCCTCGGAAACCAGCCGCTGGTCGATGACCTTGGCAATGGCCGTGTCCTCGTCGCCGGAATCGGGGTTGTACCAAGAATTGCGCTCCATCCAGTCATTGGCCAGCCTGACCAATTTGGGGTTTGCCGGGGCAGATTCCTGCGTGTCGGCTCGTGCTGCGCGTTCCTTGTAGTTCTGCATCGCCTCAAGTTTGCGGCGGCTGTCGTACCACATCTCCTGCGCCTTGGTAAATGCGGCTCCGTCCGAGTTATCGGTGGCTTCCTGCATTTTGCGCTGCGCGTATTGGAGGCGGTACTGTTCGTCCTCGATGGCCTTCTCAAAACGAGCCAAATCGGCACCGTGGGTCTTGCGCTCCACGACAGACAGGCGCTCCATCAACTCGCGGTTCTGGCGCTCAAGCAGTTGCAGCTTGGCGTCCTTTTCCTCGTTGGTGCGCTTGATGTAATCCTTCTTGGCCCGGCGACGGTTGCGTCTGGCCTCTCGGATGGCATCGGTATCGTCGGGATGATCCTCATCTCCGCCGTCGTCTTGATGAGCCTCCGCCTGCTCTTCTTGAGCGTCGGGGGACTCCATGTCGTTGGGAAGCTGAACGGTGACCGACCCGTCCTTTTCTTCAACGACTGCAATTTCTTCGTTCTGGTCTTGTGCTTTTTCTGTAGTCACAGGAAGGCCCTCATTGCAAGTGGATCACCAGTGAGCTTTGCAATCACCTCGTGATCGTTCAGAACCATAAACAGTGCCGGATCTTCAAAATCGTCATCGCCAGGGACTTTGACTTCCCAGCGATCACCGCCCCATTTGGGGACGCGGATGTAGTCGCCCACGGAACACCAAGACCCCTCTGGCCATGCCTGCATCGTGTCCCGATGCTTAAATGCCAGCGGACCGATCTCGACGACCTTGGCCACCATGTTCTGCCACTTTTCGGTTTCTTTGGTCTCTTCAACCAAAATAATCCCTGCGCTTGTTGCCTTCTTTTTGGTGCGGCGCAATTGCACGAGAATGCGTCCGCCAAGAGGTTTAGCACCGGGGTCTACGCTCGGAAAAGCCCAAGCCAACTCAGCTTCGTCAAAAGCTACCGGTTCACTCATGTTCATCGTCTTCCTTCATCAGGTTGTTCAGGATGTCAAGGGCCTCCTGTAAGCCCGCGAAATGTCCGACCATGCGGTGGTAAGCCTCCCAGTTCGCCGCATTACCAGCAGCGAGGGACGCGGCTATTTCAGCCTGCCTAGACTTGATGCCACCAATCAGGTCGCCGATGGTTTTCATTTTTTCTTCGCTTGTTGCAGACCTCCTTGTGGTTTGGAGCCGGTTTGGCCCTTTGGTTGCATGCTTGAGCCGTCAAGTTTCTCGCCCATTGCGATACGCTTGTGCTGAGGCACGTTGATACCTTTTTGCTCTTGGTCACTCGTAGCCATATTGGCCTCCTTGGGGTTGAACAGCCTTGACCTGCTCGAAATTGAGCTTGGCCGCATCTCGCGTGAGGCGGGCTGATTCGATGCGTTCCTTCATCTCGTTGTCGCCTTTGGCAATCGCCAGCTTCAACTCCATCTCTTCCATCTCGCGCTGCTGGCGCTGCTGGAGCTCTTGCATGTCCATCTGGATCTTGGCCGCCAACTCCTTGTCCTTGAGTTGCATCTCGGCCTGATCGCGGGCCTGCCGGCGCTGGGTCTCGGCCATGCTGGTGTCGAGCAAAACCTTGGCCTCGGGCGGCAGTTGGGGCTGCTGCTTGAACTGCTGCAAGCTCTGCATGAGTTGCTGCACGACCGGCAAAATCCCCTGGAGGGTCTGCTCTGCATCCATCTCGACATGCTGCGATGCAGCACCGAACATGCGGTCTATGATCTTCGGATCGTTGTGCAATTCGTACTCGGGCAGCTTGTCCCCCGCGGCCTTCTGGACGTAGCCGTTCATGCGGTTGAGATACCACAGCACGATGTGCTGCTTGATGTGCTCAATCGCCTTGGGTAGGTACGTCGGAGCGATCATCGGGTTGGAGCCAAAAATCGGGCTCTTGGCGAAGTCCAGATGGGTCTGGATGTGGCCCAGGTGGTCCTGCTCGGGGTAGGCAAAGGCCGCCTGCCCGATGGACAGGGCGACGTTCTCGTTGGCAGCGTCCTGCTTGACCGGAGCGGGCACGTCGATCATCAATTCGTTGATGCCGGGCACCTTGATCTGCTTGAGGAACCGCTGTATCACCGCCCTCTTGTTAAAAATGTCGGGGTTCTTGTCCATGATGGCCATAACCGCCTGGGTCTGGGCCATCCGCTGGGTTTCGCTGAAGATGTGCGGGTCGGACACCGGGATCACGTCGGTGATCCGCATGAAATCCTCGCGCTTGATGTCCAAATCCTCGATGATCTCGCCACGCTGCATGTCGTCGAGATACCAGCGGTTGATTCGGCTCAAAACTCGCAGCACCCGGCCCTGGGACTCGTGCAAACGGGCGTGAATGGCCGAGAAAACCGCTGCGCCCTGCTCGATCAGCGCCTGGGTGGTGCCGACCGGCGTGTTTTGGCCGACATCGGCGATCTTTTCCTCGGCTGTGGTCACCACACCCTTGGCTGCGTTGGTCAGCCAGCCCAAAAGCTGGAACAAAACCGGCGAGGGCGGGTTGAACGGCATGGGCATGGCCAGCTTGCGCACGTCATCTACGCCAGGAGCGCCCTCAATCTCCACCACCTGGGTGACTTCGACCTCTTGGGACTGCCCGGAGATCTTGCCGCCCTTGAGCTTCAGGAGCGTTGCAGCGTTGTTGATGTGGGCAGAGTCCAGCAAGGCCCTCAGAGAGCCCGTAAGGGCCGCGGAGAGGCCTCCAATAAGCTGCGGCAGGCCAACGGCGTAGGCTCCACGCCAGGGGATGAACTTGAACTCAATGACCCAGTCCAATTTGGTCATTGTGTCGTCGCCTTCTTCCCAATTGCGGTACAGGCCGAGCACTTCTGACGACAAATCGTCGATCATCAGGATGTACGGGGCGCTCTCGCCCTTTGTAATCGGGTCGTCGTCGAGTTCCAGCCATGTGTAGACGTGATAAACCCGGCGCAGGCCGTCCTCGTTCTCGTTCGGGGACTTTCCTTCGATCTTGTTGGTGGCCTTTTGGGATGCGGTTGGCTCCGGATCCATCGTGGCACGGGTCAAGGCGGTGTCTTTGTACAGCCCCGACTCGATCCGGCGCTTGAATTCCCACTCGGAGATGTCATCGACCTCAGTAAACCGTTGGGCGGTATAGAAGTTGGCCGACGAAAAGGGCAAAAGCACGTTGTCGATGGGCAGAAACTGCGCACAGGGGCGCTTTTTCTTCTCGTCGTACCACAGCTTGAGGTACTGCGAGCCGCCCAAAGGCAGTTGGGTGAGCAATTGCTCCTGCTCGTCGCGGAATTCCTCGATCTGCTCGGTCAACTGCCAGTTCATGTAGTCGCGTTTGCGCTCGGCAGACGCACTCTTGTCCTCGGTCACGTCGCCCAAAATCTTGGTTTTGGTCGGGCCGTCCGGCGGGAACATCTCTTTGATGGCCCTGGCAGCGAAATCGATGCAGGCCTCGGCCATTACGGGGTGGACGACCTTCGATGCGCCCTGGAAATTGGCTCCCCCAGGCGCGTCATTGCCCATGCCGGTGCGCTTGATGCCCTCTTCGTACTGCTTGTCGCGCTGCTTGCGGGCTTCTTTGTCCTTCTCGACCAGTTCGATGTAGCGCAAGGCCATCTTGTCGAGGTCAATCGGGCTGATGACGTCGTTATCAGCGAGGTTGGCGTAGAAGTCTTGATCTTCCATCGGCCCCTTGCTGTCCATGCGGACGATGGCCGAGCCGTCTGGAAGCTCTTCAATCTCTGCGTCTTCCATCGGCATGTCAACGACAACGCCTTGCTCATCGTCTTGATCCTGGGGCTCGCCTCCAATGAAGCGGCCAAACTCGGGATCGATGGGGAATTCTGTAGCCATAGGTCAAACCTTTTCAAGAACAGACAGGCCGCTGACTGGGCCACCATCGGCGTAACCTTCCTTTTGCAAGAAGGTCAAATATTTATCACTCACAAACTGTTTTGGTGTCGTTGCGGTCAAATCTTTGTGGCCCATCGGCTGCAATTTTCCAGATTTATTCTTGCGCCCCTCAAATCTGGACACAAAATCAAGAGCAGCCATTTCAATTGGAGTTGGCTCAAACACCATGCCAAGATCAGTACCGGTTACTTGATACGGAAACGCGGCGTTGAGGTCAGGGCGGTAGATGCCAACATCCTTGTCGATTGTCCACAATCTTGGGCCGACAGCATATGTGGGCGATCCCATCAGAAGCGGATCTGTTTCCTCTCTGATGATCTTGGCGGCGTCCACCACCGAGCCACCCTTCTTCGGCCCTCCGACACCTTTCCCGGCCAGCGTTTCAGCCAGCAGCTTGCGCTGATCAAAAGTTTGAGCGGAAGACAGCGCCGAAGGACTGCTGACATCAATACCGTTCGGAAAAACCAGCTTGCCCGTCTTGGGATGAACGGCGTCGTTAAGGCGCTGGTTCATCCTTTCAATCAAATCAACCGGAGCGTTGCCCTTTTGGTGCTCTTTAAAAATTCTCTCGACGGTCACTGGATTGCTCATATGCTGCGTCGGCGATCCAATGAACGTAGACCAGATGGTGTCAGGCGTGTTTGCGTTGATGAGGCGAGTCGCGTGACTTGGCTTGCCAACCCCCCAAGTCGATCCAGCCTGCTGATGCGGAACGCTCGTCAGTTGCAGACCAGAAAAGCCTGGGCCGCCCCGGTTCTGACCAAAGACCCTGGAGCGGTCAGTCTGAGTAATGTTGAGGGTCTTGCCTTCTGCGCCAGCATTACCCAGTGCCTCTGACATCCGCATAACGTCCGCGGGATTCATGACATCAGCAAAGTCTTGTCCCGGAACACCAAGGCCTTTAGCGCGAAGCGCGTCCATCTCTGCCTTGGTCAGTTTCTTTGCCGGACTAGATAGAAGGCCCCTCAAAAGACTTGTGGCACCACCCGCCTGCATCTTCGGCTCGTCATCGCAGCCGCAATCAACAGCGCCGCCGGCCTTCATGCCCAGGTCATCGAGGTTGATGTCAAGCTCTGGATCGCGGTCAATCGGCGTCCAGGGCTTGCCCTCACGCAGCTTCTTGATCTCATCCATCGTGAGGTATTCGCCCTGACCGATAGCGTCCAACTGATTGGGCGTGAACTCGTCAATGAAGTCTCCCTTGCGGTACAAGCCAGTGTTTTTAAAGTCGCCCACATCCGACCACTGGCCGCTGCGCACGAAGTCTTGCACGAAGGGCAGGTACTGCTCGTTGGGGGCGCGGTTCTGCTTGCCTTTGATTTGGACGATGCGAGATAGAGTTTCCGACTCTGGATACAACTTCTCTACCTGTTTTGCCGCCTGCTCATCAGACATTCCTTCGCCTCGAAGCCTGTGCATCAAACTCTCAATTTGGGCCGTCCTTTTTTCTGGCGTGAGGGTAGCCGAAGGCTTCACCTCCACTGTCACATGGGGCTCGCCCTTGGCATCACGCAGGCTGTAGATGCGACTGCGGCCTTCCAGCACGTCAGGGCAGTATCCACCGACGCAGTGGCCCATCGTGTCGCCTTCGTACTTGAGGGCGTCGGCAAGTATTTGCTCTCGCTCTTGACGCTTATACAGTCTCAAGGCCTCAGCCTCAGAAGCCCCAGTGCTGACCGCATTTCCCTTGTCATCGAACATGGTGTACAGCTCGTTGCCAGGATTTCTGTAGTTTGCTTGATCGGGGAGAATTGAGAAGCCTTCTGGCAATTTAGACTCTGGCGTCGTCAACTCAATCCACCGATACCCCTCTGGATACTCCCTGTAGACCGGCATGCCCTCAGTAGCCTTGATCTGCGCCTCGCGCATACGCTTGGCCATCTCTTGGTCGAACTCGGCGGTGCGGCGTACTGCCTGCTCCATGCTGACCTTGTTCAACTGCTCTGGGCGGATGCGGCCAGCGTCGAGGTCTTGCTTGAGAACGTCAACGATGTGGTCGAAGCCGAGGTCATCAGTGGAATGACGATTGCCAAACAAGGCCTTGGGCGTTTGCCAGACGTAGGTATCAGGATCTGCCTTATCCATCCAGGGCTCGCGAAAATCGTCGGCAAGGTCTTTAATTTTGATCCGAGTCAACGCAACGTCTGAGGCGTCCTCCCAGGCTCGGGCCGCTTCAGACCGCCCTAACTGTTGACCCCGCAAGAGATTACGGACTGTTGGGGCGCTGTAGCGATTGGTGCCAACCTGTCCAGAAGGAATGTGTACAACCCCCTCCTCTGCCAGTTTACGCACCGGATCGTCCGGTGTGGCCATCTGCTTCTTGACGTAGTTGGTCAGGTTGCGGTCGATCCAGCGGTTCAATGCACGGTTCGGATCTGACTTGTCAAAATTGGCAACGCGAGCGGGGATGTCACTCTCGGCGACATTCATCCTGCGCAAAGTGCGGGCAATATCTGCATCTGTCTGAGCAGGAACCCTGAGCGGATCAAGCGCCCTCTCCACGCTGCCCGTCAGCCAATTGCCGCCCACAGGTTTGATGGACGCCCCAACAGGCAGACCTCTGGTCAGAGGTGCAAGCACGGGAGCCACAGCCAGTGCGGTGCCGCCAATGAAGCCACGCTCGCCGGCCTTCTGGATGCCCTTGTAGTCCGGGTGCATCACGCTAAAGCCAAGCTGATAGGGATCGCTGCCCAGCAGGCCCATCACAGCAGCGTAGGTGCGCGGATCTGCCAGGGTGTTGACATCCGCTTCCTTGGCACGCTTGACCGCCTTCTGGTACTTCTTGCCGGTGGTGTAGCGGCCAAAGGCTGCACCGCCTTCAGCCATATCAAGCTCGGGCTGGAACGGGTCGTGCCTAGCCGGCTTGACGATCAGATCCTCTGGCAGAACGTCATAGCTGGCGTATGGGAACTCATCTGCCCTTTGGCTTGCTGTCATCCCCTCGCGGAACTGAGTGGCACGAGCCTCTGCCTCACCGGCCAGACGCTTGTAGTATTCCATTGCGGCCTCCTGCTGGACGGATCTCTCAACAGCAGGAGAAATGATTGGCTTGTAAGTTCTGACAAACTCATCATAGGCGGCGGCGGCCTTTTCCTCCGGAAACCTGTTAGCCCTCTGAAATTCCTCAAATGTCGGCGGCTGATAAAGCTCGCCGATCCTGCGTTTGTAAATATCGTGGGTAATTGGGTCTCTGAAGGCGGTGGTCGTGCTGCCCCCAGGAGCCATATCCTCCAGAGTCTGGACGGCGTGCTGCATCTCGTGAAGCATGCTGGAGCGAGGATTGCCACGCAGGCCTCTCTCGGTGACTTCCATCTCCATGTCGCGCTTGCCGCCCATCAGGGATGCGCTCTCGTTTCCAACGCCACGGCGGCCCTGCAACACCTTTACGTCTGCAAGCTCAGGATATGCCCTGTACAACTCGGGATGCTCCAGCACGAACTTGGCGCTCTGGCCCCTGTAAGACGGGTCTCTGTAAAGCAGTTCGTCGGACTCTTCCTTCAGGCGCTTAACCTGCTCGCGGGCAGGCTTCCTGGCCTCAGTCAGCGCCTTGGGGAACATGTCCTTCTGGCCCTTCGGCGTGGCCATGCGCTGCTGTAGGTCAAGGGCCTCCTGCTTCTTCTGCTTGCCCAACTCCTTGAGATCTGCCGGGTTGCGATAGATCGCCCCCACATCGCTGATCTCCTGGCGCAAGATGCCGTCAGGGCCACGCATTGTGCCGGTGAGCAGCCAAGTGTCCATCGGGCTGACGCCAGCCTGCTCTAGGTAGATGGCCTTATCGGCTTTGGCTTGATCCCAGGTCTTGGCCTTCGGGCCGATGAATATCTTGGGCCCGGACTGACCGGCAGCCATCGCAAAGTCCTGGCCAGCCCTCACCGCGGCCCTGGGCACAGCCATAGCGGCCCTGGCACCAGACAGCGGCCCGGTGTATGCACCGCCAGCCAACTGGCCAGCCCCGGTGAACATCTGACCCACTGGCGTCTGGCTTGCCCCTCGGAAGGGCAGGCGCTTCTCGATGTCCTCGGATGTCGGCAGGATGGTCTTGCTGGTCTTATCGCCGGTCACCAATTCGCTCATGGTTGGAGAGCGGAAGTAGTCGTAGGGAATGCGGGCCAGAGACTCCAAATCCCCAGGCAGGCCCAAGGTGCCGGACACCAGACCACGGGCGACCGCCACCGGGATGTTGGCCGCTGCCTCGCGGTTCTGCTGCGACTCCGGGCGGCGGCCAGCGCGGCGGTAGCCGATGTAGGGCTTGTCCTCGACCTTGCCGCCGTCTGCCTTGTGGACTTCGCCGCCCTTGGCCTTGCTCAACTTGACGCCCTGGACGTCAGAGCCCTTGGGCGCGACAAACAGCTTCTCGTACACGTCATGCGGCTCACTGCGGCCAACGCGAACTCGACCGACAACGTCGCCGACGCCGAACAGGTCACCACGGCTCCTTGGCCGAAGCGTGGGGTTCGCACCCGTGCCGGTGTTCCACAACTCCGCGGGGCTTGCGTACTCTGTGGCCAAGCCGTACTTGTGGCCAACATCACCCTTCTCGATGGTCGCCAAAAAGTTCAGGTCGTTGAGCAGCGGGTCACCGCCCTCCGGCTTGAACAAACCCTTGCGAACCAAGTTGCTTCTGGTAAACGATCCGGTCTTCGGATCAATGCGCTCGATGCCCGACTCGCCCTTGGCAGACATCATTGGCCGGTTGGTCTTGGGGTCGATGACCACACCAAGCTCGTTCATGATGCGGGAGTCAAGCACCTCGCCAGTGCGCGGGTCAACGAACGCCCCCGACGGGAAGTCCTCGCGCCGAAGACCAGTGCGCTCAAGCACGCGCTCGACCATCTTCTGCTGGTGCGGGAACTTGTCAGGCTGCAAGAACCAGCGGTTCGGCATGGGGATGATAGGCGAACGCCCCTCTTCGCCCATCTTGGACACCATGCTGCCCACCTCACCCAGGGAAGTTTTGGCAGCGTCATCGGCCTTCTGCGCCCCCTTGAGGGCCTTCAGTCCTTTGATCAAGCCACCACCAGCCTCATTCAGATCCGGCTTGTTGGTGTTGTACGTCCCCTTGTTGCCGATGGCGCTCTTGACCGCGTTGGGGTTGTAGGACACCACCTCGGCCAAGTTTCCGTCGCGGTCGTACTCAATCAAACCGTCGTAGCCCTGAGCCTGCGCCCTGGTCTGCACTTCCTTGCCGATGTAGCCCTTGCCCTCGTAGGCCCGCTCAACCATACGGGCCGCCTTGGCTGAGTCCATCCCGAGAAGCTCAAGCGCCTCGATCATGGGGTCTTTGTACTTGTCCGGCACTCCGGAGCCACGAAGAATCAACGGGTTTTTGAGTTGGGCGTACACCGGGAGCATACTGCTGCCGACTTGTTCGGCATACGATCCAGCAAATTTTGGGTCGGGGGTCAAGTACACGCCAGAGCCGAGTGCGCCCTCCTTGCTGGGCTTGAAGCGTCGGATGGCCTCAGTACCTTTGCCGCCCTCAGAGGCGGTCGTGCCGTGGTACAGGCGCTGCGGCACTTTGCTGGGCTCAAGGAACTTGGCGAGGTTGGCCTGACGCTCTACTGCCGGCAAGGTCTCCTGCGTGCCCTTGAGCATCTTGGCCAGCTTGGCGATACCGCCGGCCTGCATCTGAACTGCGCCGCCTTCTGCGAACTTCTTGACCTTCTTGGCCCAGACATGCTCGCGGCCCTTGTAGCTCAGGGGAACATCACCGCCGGCATCCGCCCACTCCTTGAGAGATTTCGCGGACGAGCGATTCTTGGCTATCGCCTCAAGTTTTGCAATCGCGCCGGTTTTAGCCATGCCCAGACCCCTTCACAGTGCCGACATCATAAACGCCGGGGCTTGTCAAGTCCACCCTTGAGGCAAGCCAGTGATCAACCGCAGCGTGTGCCCACTTCTCAATGGTGTCTGACCGCATACCCGGATCAACCAGCAACTCAAGCCGGTTCTCGCACTGGCTCACCCTGGCGAACTTCACGCCTTCAGTTGCGGACACGTTAATCATTGGACATCCCTCCTGTGCTTGCAGCCCTGGCATCGCTCGTCAGCCTTGCCCAGGTCGGTCAGCGTGTACTGACACTCCTCGGCCATCTTGAACGGCACGGTGGTCAGCTTCGCAATGCGCTGCACCCCATCAACCCACCAGCCGTCCTGGGCGAAGTGGCTGCGCTTGAACGCCGGTCGGTTGTGGCAGCCGTAGGTCATGACGGCTTCCTCGCGCCGCTCTCGAACGCCTCCCGGCCATCGGCGCTGTGGTGCGTGGCCACCCAATGCTCGTGGTCGAGGTACGGCTCGCACCAGCAATCGGACGAAAGCTCATGCTCGTGCGTGTCGTCAATCGGCAGGACGTGAGTCACCAGACCGCCCGAGTCGGTCACGCCGGTGATGGACATCCATGACGCCTCAGACTGCATACGGGTTAACCCTACGCTGCCTGCCGGTGTCGGCGTAGTCCTCGTCGTCCCAGTCATCCCGAGGCGGCGGGTCGATCTCAAGCCAGCCGGCGTCCCGCAGATACCGCAGGGCCTGGGTGCAGGCATCGACGTAGTCGTCGTGCGTGGTCTCGGGGAACGAGCAGATCTGGCTGACGAAGCCCTCGGCCCAATCCTTGACGTAGCCCCTCCTGGCGTCCGACTCGGGGATCCAGACCCGGCCACGGGCGATGATGTTGCTGACGATGTTCAGCCGCTGCACCTTGTCGGCCTTGCCTGGGTTGTAGGCGCGGATGGGCAGGTGCGCCCGCTGAAGGTCTTGGATCAAGCTGATGCCGGCGCTCTTGTCCTCGATCAGCAGCAGATCGACCCGCTTCTTGTCCTTGCCCTCGCCGAAGACAGTCTCGTACTCCTCGATGACCTTGGGCCGCAGATCCGGGTACTGCATGCGCTCCTGCCAGCAGTCGATCACCATTGCGGACATCGGGCCGTCCAGGGGCTTGAACACGCCGAACGTGATGCAGGCCGTCGGGTCGTTCTGCACCTTTTCGCTGGTCGCCACGTCGTAGCTCTGGAGGATGTACTCGAACTTCGGGAACGCCCGCCCGGCAGGCCAGAGCTTGAACATGTCCCGGCTGACGATGCCGCCCTCCTCGGGGTCGATGATCTCGGCGTAGATCTCCTGGCGGCCCAGGGTCGTGCCCTCGTACTGGAGGATCTGCTTCCTGAAGTTGTCCGACAGGTTGGCCAGATTGGCGTAAGTCGAGGCGGTCGTCAGCACCACGTCGTCGCCCTCCCGGCCCACCAACTCGACGATCAAATCCTTAGGTTTCGGTGTTGTTGTGCAAATGATACGGGTGCGGGTTCCCAGGCGCACGCCGAACATGATCTGGTCCCATGCGTCCTGAAGATAGTCCCAGGCCGCAAGCTCGTCACACCAAGCCCCGTGGAACTGCGGGCCCCGGAAACGCTCGGGCTCAGACGCCGGGATGCCCTTGATCAGGCTGCCGTTGATCAGCTTGAGCTCGTGGAGGGCCTTGTTGTAGTCGGCTATCAGGGCCGACGGGATCACTGTCATGAGGCCGGAGTCGCCCTCAAAGCAGGTGGAGCGGACGTCGCTCGATGTCGGGGCGGCCACCAGCCAGCGGGTGCCTGGGTTCTCCCAAGCCCACCAGCCGATCTGCTCCGCGGCAGTCCGGGTCTTGCCAGCACCGCGGCCAGCGAGCATCAGCCAGATCGACCACCAGTCCCCGTGAGGCAGCACCTGATGCTTGTGCTGGGCCTGGAACCAGTTCATACGCCATGCCCAGGCAAGCCTTACCTCAGGCTTGACCGCCTTGAGACTCGCCTGCACCTGGGGGTCGGCGAGGATCTCGGCTACGTCAGTCATCGACTTGCTTCTTGAGCTCGACGTTCTTGAGCATGGCCGAAAGCAGGTTCTCAGCCTGCACCTCGGCCTCAACCTTGATCGGGTTATCCGCATCCCCAGCCAGGGCCACCCGCTCCCCATACTTCTTGGGCTTGAGCTTCATGGCCGTCCACTTCCTGGCGTCGATCCGGTTCTTCTGCCATTGAAGGAAAGCCCCGTCCAGCTTGTGCTCGATCAACTCCCCGGTGCGGCGGTCGATCACCGGGATGATCTCGGGCTGCTCGTCGGCGATGGCGATGATCTCGTCAGCCAGGGTGTCAGCCTGCTCTTCCCGTGCGCGAGTGTATTGGTCAGCAAAGTCGGGCTTGTTGAGCAGCCACTCATAGATCGTAGTCCGCTCTGGCATCCCCTCCGTCTTTACGATCTCCCTCAGGCTCTCCCCTTCTGCTATTCGCAGGCAGATGAGGCTTGCCATCTGTTGGGTGTACATCGTTGGCCTGCCCATCTTCTTCTTTGCGGGCTCCTGGGCGATTTGCGGCTCTGGGGCTACCTTACCCTTGGCCCGCGGCTTTTCGGCCTTCTGAGGGGCTTCTGAGGGCTTGCGCGGCATGGTCAGAAGCAGTTGGTCGTGCAGTTTCCGCCGTAGCAGCACGTTGTGCATGTCACCATACGGCTACCGCTGAAGATCGTATGCGTGGAGCATTGAGCCCAAGCACCGGTCGTTACGAGTGCAATGCCGAAAGCGGCAAGAATCCTTTTCACCATTTCTCTCTCCTTGAGGTTTGATGTTTCCCGGCGGTTCACCGGTCGAAACCGATTCGGTTTCTCTTCGCTTTCGTTTCGCTGTTGACTCGCTTGATTGTTGGTGCGGACTACTACCCTACCGGCGCATGCGCTCTCGGAGCTTCACCCGCCCCTGCATTTTAACCGATTTCGACTGCCGGTGGTGGAATTCTGAGCATAGCAAGCCCATACCGCACAAAAGTACGGGCCCGCTTTCCTGCCGTATGGAGCCATTCCTCGACAGCATCCCAGACTTCTTTCAACCGCCCGGCTCTGGGATTCGCCCACCGCCCCCGCTCTGGCTTGCTCGTGTCACGGGGTTTCACACTCATCACCACCGACGTACCGCATGATGTGCGGTCACCACTGGAAACAAAAAAGCCGTTTACTGCTGCTCCCGGTAGGAACCCTTGTTTGACCAAGGGCAGGAGCATGAGTAAACGGCCTTCATCTGTCGCTTCCTACGGCAACGGAGCGAAGTATACGCCCGACTCAACGTATGTCAACAGGTGCTACGAAGTATTTTTATAACCGATTCGCTTTCGACTGGGTTTCGATTCGGTTACAAAAAGCACGCAAGCAGGACTGCACCGAAGAACGATACGGCTGCCAGCACTTCCCAGATCAGTCCTTCTTCACCGTTTTTCACAATTGAACTCCTTTCGGATAAGGTCAGCAGAATGGAACGGTTCGGCCTCGTATGCGATCTCGGCGCAGCGGTCTGCGACGATGGCGGCGAAGCGTTCAAGCATTGCTATGTCTCTCAGCCCATAGATCTCTACAGCGCGATCACTCCATTCTGGTTTTTGTGCAGCCTCCCGCGCCATCTTGATGATGTTGTCGCGGTTCATGCTTGCCCCCTTGCTCGTATGAATGCGGCGATGTAGGTCGCGGTTCCGTTGGTGTCGTCTATCTCACGAGCCACAAGGTCTGCCACCTTCGCACACGCCTCGCGCTCGGCCAGCACTGCTTCTTGCTGTGCTGCGGGTGAGGTGGTGTAAAGAGAGATACGCTCAACCCCATCAGAGTTTGGCCCCTTGCCGTCAGCACCGTAAGCCGTCCAAGGCTTGCCCTGTCGAAAAGCCTCAAGCGCCTCTGGGTACACCCACGCAACGGGCTTGTGCGTTTCTTCCGGCAGTTCAACCCAGCCCTCAACGGCATTCCAGTAACCAAGCGGCTCCTGCTTCTCAGCCTGCTCGATGGCGGTGCGGAGGGCGGTGATCGCTTTGTCGGACTTGATGCCAATGTCTGCGTGTGCCTCCAGCGCCTCCAGCGCCTGACGCATTGCGGTAATGCTCATTCCAAAGCCCTCCACTTACTTTTCGGTTCGTTCGCCCGCTGGACGTAAAAATGCACAAGGAAGTTAAAGGTCTGGGTGTACGTCATGCGCACGCCCGTGTCGCGCTCAAGCCTGTCGCGGATCTTGTCGATGTCTTGCGACACCGGCAGCGTGATGCGCTT
>Ga0315900_10005000_pt1 | contig 18398 bp, 49 predicted proteins | sample LakEriMetagenome_FD_203521 | JGI IMG/M metagenome (GOLD analysis project Ga0315900, IMG submission 203521) | Freshwater fungal communities from buoy surface, Lake Erie, Ohio, United States - Buoy 12 MA114 | ecosystem: Environmental > Aquatic > Freshwater > Lake > Lake biofilm | place: USA: Lake... | reverse complement strand
TTATGGGTCCAATCACACTGTAAAAAACAAAAAGAATTTTTGCCCATATCATAAAGGCTTTTTTGTATAAATTTTTTAATTAAAAAAAATAATAAAAATTTAATTAAAAAATAACTTAAACATGATGTGGGATATTGTGGGAGATTTTCCCCCATAATACTCGCATACAACAAAGTCTCCCCCCACATCATGCTCATTATGTGGGACTTATATTCTTAATTAAAAAATCTTAATTCACTTTTAATTAAAAAAAATGTGCGATGCAGAAGCTGTAGCATTGGTTGAAGAATTTGGGGATTTGGGGTGGGGCGATTCTTCGAAGATTTGACCTTATAGCTGCAGGGCCTGTAGCCCACTTTTTACCACCTTTTACCACTTTCTTACCACTAAAAAAACTCTCCCTATTTAATGTCTTGATTTTCAAGCAGTTATAATTTACTAAAAAACTACCCACCTCATACAATTCTACACAAAACAGTCTAAAAACCCCTCTCAAAAGCCTACAAAAAGGATATAAAAATATGTATAAAAATAATATAAAATAATGTTAAAAATATAACAATAATATGGGTACAAAAATCTCTCTCTTTTTGGGTACAAAATACCATCAAAAAACTCTCCCCATTTAGGCATAAAAAACTCTCCCTTTTCACCCACAAAATCCCACCTAAAATAAGCTTAAAAAACACCATAAAATAACTACCAAAAATAACTACTAAAAACAAGCCAAAAATAGCTCATATTTTCTCTCCCTTTTTGGGCATAAAAAACTCTCCCCAGAAAGCACAAAGAAAAATATTTTAATAGGTCAAAATAAAGTATTAAATTTGTAAGTTAAAGTGTGTTTACATTACTGTTATGTTAATAGAAAAAAATAAGTATTTCATAAATAGAAAAGAGCTTAAAGAATCGGTCTGCATTGGAGTTGCTCAATATCGTTATTATACTTTTTATGTTGACAAAAAGTTTTGGACTAAAGATTATTTTTACGTTATTACAAAAGATGTCTTTAAAGGAGTCAAAAAAGAATTAATAAAAATTGATTCAATAAAAAAACAAATAGTTACTTGTGGCTTTAATGTTGTTTCAATTATAACAGAAATTGAATATACTGTTGGAAAAGAAATAAAATTAGGAACTAAGATTAAAGAAGAAAAAATAACTAAAGAAGAAAAAGCGCTTATCGATAACTATAATTCTTCAAGAGAGTTTACTTACGGAAAATATCTGCTTACTGAAAATTTGAATTATACTAGAGGTATAAAAAAATATATAACACATAAAAATAAATATGTTGAATGACAATAGAAAAAGATAAATATTATACAACCAAGAAAGCATTTAAAAACTCTTTGCTTTATGATTTTAATATGCACCACGTTTTTTATGTTGACAAAGAATTTTGGACTACAGATTATTTTTATGTTATTGTCAGAGATGTTCATGGACAAAAAAAATACAAAACAAAAATTCTATCAATAAGAAAATGGTTAATCTGTAATTATAAAGATAATAGTATTTGTGAAATAATAACAATGATTGATTATTGTCTTGAAAAAGATTATTCACCTTATGGGGGCTATGAAGTCTATGAAATAAGTGAACAAACATTAAATTATGAAATAGAAGCAAATGATAATTTTCTTGGAATACCCACAACAAAAAAATATACTTACGGAAAACAATTACTTACTGAAAATTTAAATTATACTAGAGGAATAAGAAAGTATATAACACGTAAAAAATAAAGATTATCAATTTATTAAAAAATGAAATTAAAAGAAGGAATAATTTTTATAAACAAAAAGTCAGATGATTCATATTATTTGGATTCATATTATTTGGGCTATAGAAGATTCGAAGTAAGTGTGGTTCATGTTGACAAAAAGTTTTGGACTACAGATTGTTTTTATATTATAGAACAAGAAATCGATTGTACAAGAATAATTAAAGCAAAAATTGTAAATATAAGAAAAGAAATAAAATTTAATATAGACAATGAAAGTATAGTTTCAGTAATAACGTTTATTGAATATTCTTTTGAAGAAGGAGAAGCGCCTTATGAACTTTATGAAATAAATGAGAAAAAGATAATTGGTGAAACAGAAATGAGTAACGATGATTCTTTTGATTTTTTAATTAGAACGTATACTTACGGAAAACGATTGCTTACTGAAGACTTAAATTATATTAGAGGAATAAGAAAAAATATAACACGCAAATAAAAACTCCCAGAACAAGCGATGAAAAAATATATTAGACATAACGGAGATAAAGTTTTGTATGAACATAATACTATTTCCTATTATATAAGAACAATAGATAGTTTAACAAGAAATGTTAATTGTTTTAATAAATTTACAAGAGGCAATAGTTTAAAAGATATAGAAATAGGAAAATATAAAATTGTTGAAACAACAAAGTTTTTTTCTGTAACTAAAAATGGTTTTATTGAAATAGAATCAAATAGCATTTTAATGTCTAACAAAGAAGGAGAAACGTTTTCTGTCAATGAAGAACATCTAAATTATGAAAATGGTTTTTACATTGGAAGGATTTTATTAACGGAGAAAAAGAGAGAATATATAGAGTACAAAAATATTATGGAGAGAATATATATAGATTACAAAAACACAATGTATTAACATGAAAAAATATATTAGACATAATGACGATGAATTTATGTATAAATCTTATGACACAATTTTATACTCAAGAAGAATGAAGAGTCCAATAAGAAAAATTAATTGTTTAAAAGAGTTTTCTAAAAGAGATAATATAAGAGCGATAAAAGTAGGAAATTATAAAGTTGTTAATAGGATAAAGATATTTTCTGTTAGAGATGGTTTTATGAAAGTTTTAGCTTATACTGTTGCTGCACGGTTAGAAGGTTCTGAAAACTCTTTACCTTTTATTATTAATGAAGAAGATTTAAAGTATGAAAACGGTTTTGATATTGGGCGTGTTTTAATGATAGAAAGATTAATGTGATGAAAAAGTATATTAAGCGTAATAGTGATACATTTGTTAGCAGTGGACATATTGGTAACACAAATTTTTGTCACTACTCAAGAGATTTAAGAAAAATAAAAGATTATGTAATCTGTAATGTTGATTACTATGAAATGAGTTCTTATTCAGAAAAGAAAGAAATTTTATTTAGAAAAGGTTTTAAATATAAAATCAAATATAGATTTAAAATTATATCATTAACTGAAAGTGGCTATATAAAGAATGAAAAAAAATATATACTCGTTAAATCTGATTCTAAAAAAGAAAGGCTTATAATGGAGATTGATGTTATTGATAAAGATGTGGGAAAGTTAACATACGGTAAACATTTACTAATAGAGAAAATATAATATTACATGAAGAAATATATTAAACATAGTAACGATAATATTCTATATAGTAAAGGTGATATAACTTGTTATGTAAGAAGTTTTAAAACTACTATAAATAATATTGTTTGTTTTAAGAGTTTTCCTAGGGGGGGTTATTTAAAAAGAATATCTATTGGTAAATATAAAGTTCTTGGTACGAAAAAGGAAATTACTGTTAAAGGTGGTTTTATAACTGAAGTGAATTATTATTTTTATATACGGGATAAGTTTTATAAGAGTGAAATTTTGTGTATTGATAGGGGGGATTTGGTTTATGAGAATGGTTTTAATCTGGGAAGGGTTTTATTATTTGAGTCAATAAGATAACGGTATGAAAAAGTTTATCAGAAAAGATGGCGATATTATAATTCATAGGAATGACATATTAAAGCAAGTATGCGAAAGACCTATTAAAAAACTAACAAATAAAATTAAATGTTTTGCAGACCATCAAGATTCAATATCAAGAATCACTCTTAAAAAAGGTGAATATAAAGTTTTAGAATCTTTTAAATTAATTAGTGTAGAAAATGATTTTATTGTAAAAGAAACTTATTTTGTTCGTTTAATTATTGGAAACGCGGAACAAATAATAAAAACTTATTCTGTTACTGAAAAATTGATATTTCAAAACGGATTTGACCTTGGAAGAATTTTGCTAAACGAAAAAATTAGAAGCTATGACAAAACTAAAGAAATATATTAAACACGCTGACGATACCCCAGATAATTTTTTTGATGAATTTTACTATTTTAGTTACAACAGAAGAATAAAGAACATAAAAGATGAAATAATTTGTTATAACTATAAATTATTTAACTGTACGAGGCATGGTGAATATTTTTTAAAAGAAGATGAAGGTAAAAAATTTAAAGTTCTGTCAACAATAAAAATGACTATAGTAAATAAAGAAGGATTTATATTAAAAATTATAAATCTTGTTCAAATAGAAGTTGGAGACAAAAAAAGAATATCTACTGTTATAGCTGAAGAAAAAATATTAAATGAAAAAATAGGGGTTACGTTTGGAAAACATATACTATTAGAAAAGGTAAGAGAGTTTTTTATGTAATGAATATGAAAAATAAAAAATTTAAAAAACATATTGATGATATATTGGTTGACACATTGCTTCCAGGTGACGATAGTTATTTGAGAGTTATTAAAAACTTAAAAAATGAAATATACTGTAACAAAGATTATACTTTTAAAGATTTTCCAGGTGGAGCAACGAGAACAACTACATTAAAAAAGGGTAACAAATATAAAATAACCAGAACAACTAAAATAACGAGCATAAACAAAGAAGGATTTATTAGTAATGAAATAACTTTTATTTTTATATTAGCAAAAAATAATGATGAAGAAATAGAATTTCTTATTGAAGAACGATTAATAATTGACTCAGAAAAAGCAATAACATATGGCAAACATTTGTTGTTAGAAGATAAAATAAAGAGAATATAAGAATAATTATAGGATGAAAATTTATAAAAAAAAATTTGATGATGGTTCATCTGTTTTTAATGGCATTTATTTTAGGGATTTAAAAAATGTAAAAAATGAAATATATTGTAACAATGATTTTGTTTTAACATCTTATACTGGAGCGCTTTCAGAAAGAGAAAGGCTTTTAGGAAAAGAAATTAGATTAAAGAAAGGTGAAAAGTATAAAATAACTAAAACCACTAAAACAATTTACACTACAACACAAGGATATATTTATGAAGAAAAAATTTATGTATATATAACAGCTCATGATAATGAAAAAGTGCATTTCACTGAATCTTTGTTGATAGACTCGGAAAATGACTTAACTTACGGTAAACATTTATTGTTAGAGAATATAAGAACAATAAAATTAAACCAAATAAAAAGAAGAGTTCAATAAAATGAAAAAGTATATTAAACGTAAAGGTGATTTAGTTTCAAAATATGATTTTGATGGTTTAAGTACTTATGGTAGATACATGAATCCATTAAAGAGGACAATAACTTACTTGGGTAATGGTTTAACAATTCCTCATATAAAAAAAGATGAAAAATATAATATAAAATTGATAAATAATGTTTTTTTGGTTAACAATGACAATTTAATAGAAGACTTTTCATACAGCTTATTAATAAAAGTTGAAGGTTATTATTATTACATAAATGAAGAAGATTTAAAATATTTCTCAATAGGAAAACATTTGCTCATTGAAAAAGTGGGCGGTTTCGCTTATTAATATATAAAGCAATATGAAAAAATATATTAAACATATTGATGATGAAAAGTTCCATTCAGAAAATGGTAAAGATTATTATTTTAGAATTGTAAAAAATATAACAGATAAAGTTTATTGTTTTAAAAAATATGAAATAAATTCTCTTAATGTTGTAAGGCCAGGAGAATATAATATTAAATATACACAAAAACTTATTTTAGTAAACGAAGATGGTTTTATTGAAAAGCAAACTTATTCAGTTTATTTAGTAAACCTGTATCATGAAAAATTTATTACAGAAAATGAAATGGTTTATGAAAACGGTTTTAGTGTTGGAAGAGCATTAATTACAGAGAAAGTTAGAGAATTTTTTTAGTTGAGTATGAAACATGTTATAGTAAAAACAATAAAGCCCAAAAACTTATATTTAGTTTGTTATGATAGCACTAAATTCTCAATTTATGAAAAAGGTAAAAAATATAAAATATACACAATTGTAAGATACATTACTTTTAATGATAAATGGAAAATGGTTCACTGTCATAATGTGGCTCAAATATATATTAATGGAAGAGTGTCTATTGAAATTGCAATGGACAGCAAAAAGCAAATGCATGGTCTTTACATTAGTAAAAGTCTGCTTATTGAGAATAAGTTTGTTTATTACAAATAAAGAAATTATTATTATAATGTATAAAGAAAAATTTGTTGAAATAGGCCCTCAAGGAAAGGGAAGAGCTTATGAAAAAATATTTAGTCCTAACAAATTATATTTAATATGTCATAATGAAGAAATGGCGAACTCATATATGACAAAAACTTATTTTAAAAAAGATAAAAGATATATGATAGGAGAAATAAGAGATTGTTTATATGTGAGTCGTGAAAAAAAAATAATACACTATTATCGTGAAATTTTTATAAGTACTTACGACAGAGAAAATCTCACTTGTTTATACGGAAACAGTTTAGATGGATTCTATTATTATAAACATTTATTAGTTGAAAAAAATTTATTTAAGTTTTTATGAAATACAAACAACATATAAAAGATGAGCTGATTATCTTTATGACTTTATCCTATTATAATGATAAGGCAAGCAAATGCTATAAAAGAACAATACACCCATCAAATTTATATTTAAAGTTTCAAAAAAAGACATATAATATAAAAAAAATATCAAAATATATCTACATAGATGATAAAGGATTAATAATAGCTTGTCGTAACGATATTTTTTTGGATGTTTGTGGAAGGGCTACATTTTTTAGTTCATTAGATAAAGATATACATATTAGCAGACATTTGTTTATTGAAAAAAAGTGGAATTATTATATATAAAATTATAATATGAAAAAATATATTAAACAAGAAGGCGATGAACAGTTTTTCTATGTGTCCGATATTCAAAGAAAATTGAAGCCTTTAAAAAAAGAAATTTTTTATTGTAACAATGACCCAGAAGATTGTTATAGATATCCTTTTATGAGACAAGGTGACAAGTACACAATAGAACTTGTAAGACAAAATTTATATATTAATTCGGAAGGATTTTTAGAACGCTCTTCTTTATGTCAATTATTAATAAGATTGTATGGTTCTGATAGTTATGCTTTTTATATTTTAGAAGAAGATTTAAGATATTTTAAAATAGGAAAACATTTACTAATTGAAAAAGTTGGAGGCTTTTACAGATGAAAAAGAAGTATATTAAAAAAAATGGAGATACATCCAGAGAAGAATCGTTCAATAGTAGAATAATATATTTCAGAATTTTGAATAATATAAAAAATGAAGTTTATTGCAATAGTGATTATTATGTAAATGATACAATTATTTTTAAAAAAAATAAAAAATACAATTTAACAAAAACTTACAAATCAATTTGTACTAACAATAAAAATGAAATTGTCTATGAAACTGTTTATGTTGGTTTAATTACGGATGTAAAAACAGAATTTTTTATTCCAGAAAGTGCAATTATTACATTAGATAATAAAGTAACTTTTGGCAAGCATCTGATGTTAGAAAAAATAAGAGAGTTTAATTCATGATTATTATATATGAAAAAATATTTTAAAAAATTTAATGATATTCCTGAAATTAGCTACGATGCAAGTGAAAGATTCTATTCAAGAATTATAAAAAACATAAATGATGAAGTTTGTTGCAAAAGCCTTATTTCTAGCGAGTTACACAATGTTAGTTATTTAAATTTCACAAAAAAATTGGATTCGAATAAAGATAGAGTGACTTATTTTATAAAAGGTAAAAAGTATAAAATATTAAGGACCATGAAACTTATTTGTGTAAATATTGAAAACAACATTCTTTGGGAAACTAATCATGTTTATTTGTTTGATGAAAATGGTGAATTGAAAACTGTACCAGAGCTAGAAATATTAAATGGAATAATGGAAGAAAAAATGTCTTTTGGTAAACATTTATTGTTTGAAAAAGTTAGAGAATTTAAGAGAAGTTATATTTAGAAAATGAAAAAGAAATATTTAAAAAATATTGATGATATACTTAAAAGAAGTTTTGGAGATTATTGTGTTTATTATAGAAAATTGAAAAATATAAAAGATGAAGTATATTGTTTAGAAGACTATCATGTGGTCCAATCAATAAATGGTATATTAAAAAGTAAATTAGTATTTGCAAAAAATAAAAAGTACAAAATTAAGAAAACTTATAAAGCTATTTTTGTAGACAGTGAAGGTTATGTTATGTTTGAAAATTTTTATGTTGATATATTTAGTGAGTTTAAATTAAATTATTTTAATTCAGAAATAATTAATGAATATGAAATTTATGAACATAATAATAAATTAGATTATGGAAAACATATATTAACAGAAAAAACAAGAACAAAAAAAGATGAGATACAAAAAATACTTTAGAAGCACATATGATGAATTTTTTCTGATAAGAACAGAAAACTTATATTTATTTAGGCCAGTTAAAAGATTAAAGGATAAATTTATTTGTCTTGAAGATTTTTTTGTAGGAGACCATTTTCGGGAAGAATTAGTAAAAAAAGGAAAATATAAAATACTAAACACAAAAAAAATGTTAGTAGTAGTAAACGGGTTTATTAGAAGCGAGCTTTACTATGTTGATATAGAAAATGAAAATAAAGAAAAGATTAATGTTCTAGAAAAGAATTTATATGATAATATAAATGTTGATTTTGGAAAGCATTTATTAGTAGAAATTAAAAGGTATTAATAATGAGGAAATATAAAGCACGTATTGGCGACAGACTTATATCTGTTGATAGTTTTGGAAGAAAATATTATCTTAGATTTTTAAAAACAATTTCTGAACACATAACTTACAACAGTCCCAGATTAGAAGAGATTAAAAAGATTCCTTGGCATGAAAACGATAGCGTATTCGGACATAATAAAAGATATAAAGTAATATCTGCGTCTATAAGTTTTTGGGTTAACGAAAAAGGTTATATAGAAAATTATATGATACAATTATCAATAAAAAAAGAAAGACATATTCATTTATTGTTTGAGGAAGAGCTTAAAAATTTCAGTATAGGAAGGCATTTATTAATAGAGAAAAAGTTTGGGTTTTATATTTGATGTTTTTATTTCTGGGAGTTGTGTTTATTTTTCTTATCTTTGTAAGTGATATTTTTTTAAAAATTTTATACAAAAGATAAATAAGGTTTTTACAAAAGTTAAAGATTATGAATAAAAATAAAAAGATATACAAACCAAATAAAGATACTGAAAAGTTTTTTTTTGATGGGGTCATTAATTATGTTGATTATTTAGATGAAAAAAATTGGATAAGCAATAAAGTTATTTGTTTTGAACCAGACAAACAAGACCATGGAAGTTTTTGTATTTTTAACAAAAATGAAATAATCCCAGTTGTTTCTGGGCTAAAAATTACTGTAACTGATATGGATAATTTTATAGAAAAAACTCTTACAAATGTTACAATTAGGTCTAAAGACTTTAGAATAGCTACAAATTTTCAAAGTGATATACTATCTGAAAAATATGGAATTAGATTTTATGGCAGATATTTGTTGCATGAAAAAAAATTAATAAACTTTAAATATAAATTATAAAAATGTTAACCACAGCATCGCTTATTAATCTGATAATAGAAGACGAAAGAATATTTGAAAACAGAGAAATTTTAAAAAGAAAACATTGGATGAGTAAATATGTTTATTTTAAAAAAAATTGCTGTTTGACTGGCTCTTATTTTGAAGGAGACATGTTATTTAATGGTAATGCACAAATATTACACAGAACTGTTAAGACTAAAAAATTTTTAAAAGGAGAAAAGTTAGAAATAATTGCTTTCGCACAAAATTTTGAAGATTATGATGATGATTATGCTTTTGAAAATGTAAAAGTGATAATGCCTTATGGTTTTTTAGATGGCAAACAATATTATTTTTCAATTAATGAATCTGTAATAAATAGAGATGAAAGTTTTGTTGAGTATAAAAGACATTTAATGTTGGAAATTTTGTAAAATTATGATACTTAAAGAAATACAAGGAATAAGTGATTCTATAATATGTTACAAAGATTACTCTTGGACTGTTTCATCATCTGATGGAACTACAAGAGTGGAAAAAGTAAAAAAAGGAACAATATTAAAAGTGAAAACAGTAAGAATACCTTATGGATTTCAAGCTGATGATAAACTTATATATGTTATTTTAAAAAGTTATGGAATAAGAATTAAAGAAGAAGAAATATATTTTAGTAAACATAAGCATTTTTATTTTGGAAGGCACCTAATGGTTGAAAAGGAGTTTTACGATTTAAAAAAAAGAAAAGATATAAAGAGAATATGAGCGAAATTAATTGGATTCCAGCAAGAGGTATAAGCGATTTTTTGGTTTGCAAAAAAGATTTGGTAAATAATCTCTTTGTTCCAGGAGAAGGATATATTCAAACAAAATTTAAAAAAGGACAAATAATAAAAGTTGAAACTTTTATATTACAATCTTCTTTTGAAAATGGAGAAAGATATGTTAGGCTTTTAAGTTCAAAAAAAGGCAAATATATAACACAACACGAAGAAACAATTTATTGCGACGGCAACCACTTTTTAAAGTTTGGAAAACATTTAATGGTTGAAAAAATAATTTTTAAAAAAGATGAATCTTATAAAGTGTATTCTAATGGTATTGATGAAGAATAATGTACTAACTTTAATATGAATAAACGTAAGATAAAAAATATAAGCAAAAAATTATTTTGTTTTAAGGATTTTAATAATGATAGAGGCAAAATTATTTATGAGAAAGGAAAGTCATATGAAGTTTCACATAGCGTTATTTACGAAAATAATCGCTATTGTGTTTATTTAAAAAAATCATTTTGGGGATTTGGTCTGGATGGAATTAAATTGTTAAATGATACTCACCCACATTTTACGTATGGAAAGCATTTAATTATTGAAAAATACTTAATAAATGAAAGATTATTTAGGAAAATTAATTCTTAATAAAGGTTTTTTAAATCATTACGATGGAACCAAGATAAAAATAAAGCATGAAGAAAGTGCTGCTTTTATATGTATTGGTAAATTTCCAACATTATTTAGAGTTCGTAAATGGTCATTATATAATGGTGACCACGACACATACAACATAGGAAGACACTTAATTGTTGAGAAAAAAATGTATTTTACTAAATTAAAATGAAACATAAAATAAAACATGTATTTTGTAAGTTTGGTTATTATTTGCCAAATGGAAAAAAAATTGGTCCAGGAGAAAAAGTTAATGTTAATTATACATTTAAAAATGGTGATATTCAAGTCGGCAATGGAGAGGCTGATTTTGTTTTGCAAACATATCGTTTACTTGTTGACCAAAACAGTCATTTTACTTTAGGTAAAAGAGTACTTACAGAAAAAACAATAACATGACAATGATAAATAGATGTCTTCAAGATACATATTTAATTCCTAAAAAAACCTTCGGAGACTTATATAAAGGCAAAATTTATATTTTAATGTTTTCTGAAGCATACAATCACTATTATGTGTTATGTGATAATAAACTAATAATAGTAATTAGATATTCTAAAGTTAAAAGAAGGTATATAAAAATGTGTGCGAGTATGAATTTTGTTTTTTCAAATCAAAGACATGTTATTATAGAAAAAAAACTTACATTTGCAAATGAAGAATAAACATATGAAACGTTTAAATATGTCAAAACATAAATTAAAAAAGTCCATTTGTCAAGAATATATATATTGCATAAAAGATGGAAAATTTTCAGACTTTGAAGTTAATGGTTTTTTTTCTCACAAAAGAAAAATATATCTTATAAATCGTTCTGAAGAATACTTTATAAGCGAAACTGGTGGAGCTCACTTTTATGATGATGAGTTTTTAAATGAATATTTCGTACCCTCCAGCAATAAACATTTAATGGTAGAGAAGAGACATTTTATATAATAATATTAATATGACTGTTTATAAGTATGTAAAATGTATTAATAGGCTAGACGAAAGCTTGGGAACCACTCAAGAGGTAAGAATAAGCGTTAGTTTGAATAAGATTTATAAACTTCATTATGATATGTTTGATGTTACTTTAATTGATGATTTAGGTAAAATTGTAAGTTTGTATAGTGTTTATTTTACAGGGGAACTTGAAGATAAATTTATTAAATCACAAAATTATGATTGTTTTCTTTTGTGCGGAAGAGTTTTGATGGCTGAAAATTATAAAAAACATTCATGGGAGTAGAAGTTTTAATAGAGTATATAAGCAAAGTAAAAGAATTATTAAAACGTTCTTATTTGATAAATGTATCAAATGCCAATACAATTTTTAATGTAGAGAAAGGAAGAGCATATAATTTTAAGGTAGGCAAAAAATATTTCATAAAAGATGTAAATGTTGCTTTGTCTTGGGATGATAATGATGAGTTTAGTAAAAAGCTTTATTTTTTTGCAATTGTATTTGATGAAAATTCTGTTCCTGCCGATTTTAGACTTAAAGATTTGGTTAACAATAATATTTATGAATTTGAATTTGTGTTAAACAGAACTTTGTTAATTGAAACTAAAATTTTAAGAACTTTTATAACAAAAGAAGATATTTTTAAAAATGAGTAAAAGACTTTTAGATATTGGACATAAACTTTTATGTTTTAACAATCCTGATGATTTTGCATTGCCATTTGGACCTCAAGTTAAATTTGCTCCTGGCAAAATGTATGAAATTTTAAAAATAGTAAAAATGAATTCACTTAATGATGAATATAAGATTTATCATTTTAGTGAAAGATTAGAACAAAAGAGAGTGCATAGAGATTTTTATTATGTATTAAAAGACGAGGAAGATAAAACGTTTTTTTTAAGGTCTACTTTTTTAGAGCCAAAAGAAAATGACTATACTTCTAATATCATTAGAAACTGCTTTAAGCTTTCAGAAAATTATAAATTTTTGTTATTAGAGACAGTTTAATTATATTTGCTGTAATAATTTTTCATTTTATTCGTTTTAAAAAATAAAATATGATAACAATTGATTTTTCTGGGACTATTCTTTTTGAGTATTATGGAGATTTTCATAGAATAAAACTCATTCAAGAAGATGGCTATAAAATTGACCTTGTCACCAGAATTGAAGAGGCTTTGGGTAACTATCCAAATCAAATTATGCAAGTAAGTTATTGGATTTCTGATAAGCCTTGCTCGAAAGATGAAGTTAAAGAAGAGCTTTTAAAGAAATTGTTTGGAAACGTTGAAGCTTGTTATAGCAAAGAGGAATATAGATACTCAGAATGGACGGCTGGTACAGATTATGAAACTTATTTAAAGGTAGGAAGGCATGATTTGTATTCTGAATTAATACACGAACAAAATAAATTTTTAATAATGCAATTAACTTTTACTGAAAACGTTTGATATATGATTAAAAAAAGATTAATAGCCATGTATGAAAATAGAGGTCATTATATGTACCCAGAAGATACGTGGACCAAAACTAGAGTAATTAATAACGAAGATGAGCTTTATGATTTTATGGTTGAAATCCATAAAGCAGATGCGAGAACTCATAATAATTTTCCATTTTGTGGACTTTGTGATGTGTCTAATTTTACTTTCTTTTTAGAAAGGTATGTTGAGATTGATGGAGAAATGTTTTTAAGTAAAAAAACAGAAAATACAGACACTCCAGATTATTTTGAAAGGGCATTTGAAAGATATCACGAACTTATTGTCAGAGCGAAGAAGACTTTGCCAAAATTAAGAGAAGCAAAACAAAAAAGAGAAAAAGAAGAAAAGGACATTAAATATTATTTGAGTCTTAAAGAAAAGTATGAGAAGTCATTAGATGTAAAAGTTAAATTTTAATAACAAATGAAAAACGAAGATTACATATTTACATATAATTGGTTTGCATGGTTTCCAGTAAAAACTAATAACGCAGGATGGGTTTGGTTAAAAACCATCAAAAAAACAGTAGACTCAAGAGACGAAGTTTACTTGGGGCTTTTGCCAACAATTTCTTATGAATTATAACATTATAATTATGAAACAAATAAAAATAATTTATTTTCTAATTATCTTAATCTTATTTACATCATGTGACGCAATGGATGAATACCAAGAATTGCCAACAGCAAAAAAAGGAATCGGTCTTCAAAGTGACTTAAAGATATACACTGTTGACAGTTGTGAATATATTGGTAAGGTGGTTGGTCATAATGATGATGTATTAACTCATAAAGGAAATTGTAAATTTTGCTTACAAAGAATTAATAAAAATAAGTAATAAAATGAACAAACTTATTTTATCGACTACTAAAATTAAAAATTATGATAACACCAATTTTGCCAAATATGATACCTATGAGAGATATTAAACAAATATCTGAAGGTGACAGGTTATTTTATGAGTTGGGACATAAAATAAGTATTATGGATTTGAGTTATGAAAATAACTGGGTTCGAGAAGGTAAATTTAAGGAAATTAAAAACATTAAAGAATTTATTGAAAGCGATAGCGATAAATTACTATCCAATTTAGAATATCTAGAACATCATAATTTCATGATAATAAAAAAAATTAATATGGAAAAACTATTTGAAATAATACCAAAAAAAGATACACACTGGGAAAGTGCTGTAGTTCTAGCTAAAGATGAGAAAAGTGCTTTTGAGATGGTTAAAGATAGCTTTTCTGGTTCAAAAAACATAAAAGATTATAAAATAAAAGAATTAAAGGAAAAATTCTATTATTATTGTGTTTAAAAAGTAATTAAGTGGCGAAATTGGTAGATGCTATCCTTTTTTTGGAGAGGCTGAGTTAAAAACGGCGTTCAAGGTTCGAGTCCTTGCTTAATTATTTTTTTGTAATATTTTTGTTTATTATTCGTTTTTATAATAAATTAATATTTTATATGGAAGATAAAAAATTATATGATGTTGTTGCCCTTGTTGATTTAGTTCAACGCTCAAACATTCTTGATTCAGATGAATATTCTGATTTTAAAAATTCTGTATATAGTATTAACTTTTTTACGAATAGAAGAAAAGTTGACCCTGAAAGGTGTGATGATTTATTGTCTGGGAAGGGTTATTATAATAAGATAGAAAGTTTTTTAAAAGAGAAAAAGAGAAATTATAACTTTTAAAGTCAGGTGGTGTAGCGGGCGAGCATTTAGTATCTATTATGCGATACGTAAAACGACGCTGAGTCGACATGACACAGGTTCGAATCCTGTCCTGACTTCAGTCTGAAATCACAACGGGTGGGCGGTTGCGACGAAAGGACAGTAGCCCACATTATTGGTCATTTAGCCCAATTGGTAGAGGCGGCGCCCCGAATAGGAGCGTGAAGGAGCCACATAAGTCTCCACAGTTTATAGGTTCAAATCCTGTAATGACCACTTAAAATTTTAATCATGGAATGGAGATGCGATGAGCCACCAAAAGACAGAAAGATATTAGGATTTATTAATTTCTGTGGACAAAAAAGAATAAATGTTATACTATGGATGGAGCATAAAAATTGCTGGGTTACAGACATGCAATTAAATCACATAAATCCACCAATATGTTGGATGCATTTACCAGAATTCCCAGATAAAAAATAAAAATCTATATGAAAAAAATACTTTGGTTCTTATTAGAAAAGTTTGATAATAATTGGGGTTACACAACTCCATTACAAAAAAGATTTAAAATTGGAGATATTGTAAAAATATCTCATTTCAAACTTTATGCAACTCAACTTGAATTTGGCGAACAAGTTACTATCTTAGAAACTGGCAGACACGATTATCTTGTAGAAAATTCAAAAGGCGTAAAAGCAGTAGTATATCAATTTGAATTGAAAAGTTTATGACAACAGAAGAAGAATATTTAAAAGCAAAGCAAATTGTTGAAAAATATGAGAGCAAAGCAAAACAAGTTGCTGATGATTTTAATGACAATATTATTCCTTTTTATGATGTTATAAAAAAATTAAATATAAGATTTATGCGTTGTCGTTCAGGACAAGGCTTAATGTCTTATAGTTATTCTTTTTTACAAATTGGAGGTTATGCAGGACAATCATATGATGAAGTTAGAAGTGAAGACATTTGGAATGGTGATTATTCAACAGTTGGAACTATTTTGGATTGTAGAAACGGAAAATGTGAAAAAATTAATAAGGATAAACTAAGAGAAATTATTAAACAAGAAATGTTATAATCCACCTGTAGTTTAACGTGGCAAAACACGATGACGATTAAGCCGCCTCATAAGACCAACAATAACTTTGGTAGCTTATGCGAGTTTAATAATAGTATGCAAGTTCGAGTCTTGCTGGGTGGACAAATTTATAAAATTAAAAAATAAAATTAAAATTGGAAAATAACAAAAAAGAAACTGAATGCAATTGTCCTATGTGTACTAAAGAAAGTATGAAACAAGGCGAGGTGTATAGATGTAAAAAAAATCATGGTTTTATAATGGGAGTTTGTGAACCAAATTCATTACAAATTCCATTAGAATCTATTAAAAAGGTGTTTATTGATTATTACGATAATGAAAAGCAAAACTAATTGTGCGTAGGCAATGATATAAAATGTTTATTATGATTACAATTAAAGAAATTGAGAAAATTGGATTTAAAAAGGTTTATGTTGAACCATATTGTTGGCAATTCGATATTGATGGGTATTATTTTAGAAGTAATGGCGAAACAATAGAATGGGATGGTGAAGAAAAAAGAGGTCGAAAAAAATTAAACATAACCGAGATTAATAGATTTATTAAATTGGTTGAGTGTTTAACTGAAAGGACATTAAATATCTTATAACTTCAGTAAAAATAGAAATAATGAAAAATTTAAAAACAAAACTAAGTTATACACTATGCATATTGTTAGTAGCTTTTTTAATGGTTGGTTGTAGTGATAATAACAAAAGACAATACTATGAACCAGAAGCAATGAGTGAATATAAAATAGTGGAAGTTGAAGGATGTGAGTACATCTTGTTTTATGGTAATGATGATGAGCTTAGATATGACGGAGTGACGCATAAAGGAAATTGTAAAAACCATTAATATTGCCTCTAACGGACGCAGATATATGTAGTTTTTCTAAAATCAAAACGATAAACTTAAATAATATGGAAAGGAATAATAAGAGTACAGACCTTGACAACACAGATAAAAAATTACATATATCTGATGTTAGTGATAGTATTAATACGAAACCAAAAGTTTGTACAATATGCTATAACAAAGATGAAGATAAAATCACAAACATAATTAAAGGACAAGAAACAAATGCTTGGTTTTGTTTAAAATGTGGTGGAGTAATTGGGTGGATTAAATAATATTATCACTAACGGCTGATAATTGGCGTAGTGCCAAACCAAAATTTAATTTGAAACACAAAACTTAATTATTATGAAAAAATATTTGATTGAAAAACTAAAGGCATTACGCCAATTATTTGTTAGGAAACGTTGTTTTATTGTAAAATACAAAAGTAAATTAAATGGTAATGTTGGCACTATTGGATTCTATGGAAAATCAATTGATGATGTAAGATATAGATTTGAAGCTGAATTTAATAATTCAATCGTTTTGGATATTTGTAAAAATGTTTCCTAACGTCCTATGATAAACAATCGTTTTAATGTTGTTTATCACTTGTTATATTTAGTTACAAATAGTTAAAAAGTATATTGGTAATGAATATCATTTTCATTTACTTAGACATTCTTCTTTTACAACAATGTTAGAGTCTGGGATAGATACTAAAATAATTCAAAAGTTAGCTGGTCACAACAGTATTAAAACTACTGAGATTTACACTCATGTATCAAACAAAGTATTATCAAAAATTAAACTGCCAATATAATATGAATTTAAAAAAAGAATTTAAAACAAACAAATGGTTTGACTATAAAGTTTTAGCAATTTGCAAAAAGACATATCCAGACGAAGATGATATGCGTAGTTTCTGTGCTGGAGAAATAAATGACCCAAGTAAAGTTAAAGTTTATCATAAAGGCAAAAAGTATTGGGTAGTTGAAAAATATGTAGACAAAGATTTTTATGAGATAATAAAAGATTAAAAAAATTAGTTTTTATAATTAATTTTTATTACTTTTGTAATAATTAAATTTTAATATTATGGAAAGAAATAAAGTTATTGAAGTTATCGAAGCAGAAAGAAATCATCAATTAAAATTTGAAGATAAAAGCGGTTCTCATATTGTTAGTTCTTTGAATATGGGAGGAATCTTAACTGCTATTCAGCACAACTTAAATAAAGCACAAGCAGA
>Ga0315900_10004999_pt1 | contig 18403 bp, 16 predicted proteins | sample LakEriMetagenome_FD_203521 | JGI IMG/M metagenome (GOLD analysis project Ga0315900, IMG submission 203521) | Freshwater fungal communities from buoy surface, Lake Erie, Ohio, United States - Buoy 12 MA114 | ecosystem: Environmental > Aquatic > Freshwater > Lake > Lake biofilm | place: USA: Lake... | reverse complement strand
GTCGATGGAGACCATCGTCGATCCGGCCTAGCCGGTTTCACCCCTTTGTCTATAACACGGTCGACCCGGGTCCTCCGGAATCAAACCCCACTTCGCAGATCTTCATCTAGCAATCTGTTTTTCGAAGCAGTGAACGGAGTTTACCTCGCCCCCCTCTATCCCTTGCAAGTCGACGCACTCCTCGCGATTCTCACGCATAGAAGTCAATCTTCTCTGACCTATACCTGAACGACGATACGAACCACATCCTCTGCCGTCGCAGCATCACCGAGCTCTGCGTTGACGTTCGTTGGAAGACCATTGATCTGTGCTGCAGAGAGGTATGCAAGTTGTGTCGCTATGTGGGTCATCCAAAAGAATGCACCTGGGCCGATCTTCTCGATGATTCTTCTCGCTTCAGCCAATTGGGAATCATTGAAACTCTCGATTCCGTTACCTTCATCTGCGATCACTCGAAGCAGAAATGACCTGATCTCCTCTGCGCTCTCCTTGGTCCGTTCGGTGGTGGTGATGAGGTCACGCAACTCAGCATCAAGGTTGAGGCGCTTTTTTCTCTTATGTCGAGTGAGGAATATGCCTATCAGCGCGCCGATGAGAAAGAACTCCAGCATGGGGCCACCTTCCAATTGATGGATCAACATTAAGGCAGGGTCCTGACACCCCTTGCAGAGGTCTTACGCAGATCACTCTTTCTCGGCGAGCCTTGCCTTCACGAGCCTCAGGACCATGCTTTCGTCAACCTGCCAGTCATTGGGGATTTGAATCGTGTGCTTGTTCACTTTGAGATCTGGGTACTTCTTCATCACAGAGTCAAGGACAGCTTTGCTGAAAGGATTGAGGAGTATGTGGTTCTTCGCAACCCCAGCACCGAATATGTACATGGTGCCGAGGCGAAGCACTGGCTGATTCCAAGCAATGACATGTTCGAGCTTCGGATTCTTCTCACGAATGACTTTGAAGATCTTGCGAAGGGTCTTCGCTTGCTTGGGATCGATGCTCGCGAAGTAGTCCGTGAGAGTCTCATGTCTCCTTGAGGAGAGAGAGCCACGGGAATACATAACGAGAGCATTGGCATGTGCCTTCGAGAATCCGAAGTTCTCTTGGAGGTGAGCGATCTGTTCGGGGTATTTCTTCCCCTTGATTTTTTCCATCACCTTGAACCAGTAGGCCATCTTCTCGCCGTAGCGCTTCTCGATCGCAGGGAAGTACGACTCTCGCGTAGGATCCTTAGCCGCCATGTTCTGACTCTATTGAGTAGTGACTTTGCTGTCGAGGAATCTTCGCAAGGCATCACGGGATCTCTCCTTGCTAGGTCGGTGTGATTTCTCCCAGAGCTCGACCGAGATGAAGCGCAATTTCTTCAACTTCGGTCTCTCCTCCAAGAGAGATCGCACTTCCAACTCCCCCCATGCTTGAAGAGTCCGTGCGCGATCGATAAATTCCAACAGGAGATCACTACCTAAGGCGAGAGTCGCGGCATCAGCATTCATCGGGATTGCGATCCCGTTCATCACTGAGTGCCTTCCAACTGGAATCTTCCACCCATTTTCGCGACCGAAGTCGTCGTTGACGCGCAAGCATCTATCGCAAACTTCCCATGACCACCGTGAGTAACCACCGGCGACAGTCACGCCACAAAGAAAGCAGAGATGGAATCCATTGGGGCAATCCTCAGTGCGTTTCTCATGTCGAGGCTCGCAAGAACAACGTTGAAGTCCGGATCTGATCGAGGTGAGATCCAAGCAGGCAAGATGAAGGTAGAGAGATTGCAAGGCCATGAGATGGTCCGTTCTGGACCCTCGAGTAATGAGGATCCGCCACTTCTTCGCGAGACGATCACGCGAAGCGGGTCTTCCCCTAGGACCACCGTGTGCGGATGACGCGGTTGGCATCAAGCAAGCCAGGGGGCTTTTCGCTTGATTCTTAACCCGAGAAGAAGATACTCCTCAGCACCGACATCTCATGCCCGTTCAGTCGGTCTTCTTGGCGCCTATTTGGTCATGATCTCTTGCCGTAGGAATCCGAGATTGGACTTGGACTTCGCTCCCCAGAAGTAGAGGATCTCGTTGGTTTTCGACTTCATCTCGAAGGAGGAGGCAGCGATCACCGTCGTTGGTGTCTCGGGATAGGTCGCACCGAGCGTATAGAGACCAAATGGAAGCGATCGCTTGCGTTGCATTGTGTTCGTCAAAGGAATGAAGGTAGGGGTGCCATTGACCCTGAATTGGATTGCCGGAGCTGCAGCCACATGGCGCACTGTCATCCAGGAACGTTTCACACCTGCGCGAGTGACGACATCCTTATAGGTAGAAAGTCGAGCCTCTTCGTTTTCGTTCAGATGTGCCACAAAGGAGAGCGTGGTCCCACGAGAGAGGATCAAGGCAGAAGAAGAGAGGATGGGAGAGGTCGTTCCTGAGGGAATGACGCCATTTGCGTAGATGCGAATAGTCACGTTGTTGTGGGTAGTCGTAAATGATTTGATTGTTCCAGGCGTGGCATTGTCGATGATCATCGTTGCATCGGCATAGATATCGACGACATCAGCACCATAACCAGCTGGAATTGCATGGATCACGGTGTAGATGAATTCATCCGTTGGTAATGGTCTGGGTTTTGCCTTTGCGCCTGCAAATTCTGCTCCTGCGATGAGAGTTAGGAGCGCAGTGAGATAGACGACCTTCTTGGAAATTCTCATGATTAGCCCTTCGATAGTCTCAATGATCGACTCGAAAAGTGTATGAAGGTGTGAGAGTGGGATGAGATCAATATCCGGCTATTGACCAGACCGTCTTCGCGTGATGATCTTGTGAAGATCAAGCCAAGAGACGCTGAGATATGAGAGTGCTGTGAGAAGCAGATACTCATTCCATTGAAGCGATTGAAGATTGAAGGCTTCTCGAAGGAAGGGGAGATTGAGTAGAAGGAGAAGTAGAGCGACGGCTCCTGCGATGAGCCAGGGGATTGCCGAGTTTCGTCGCTTCACAAGGGTCTCCCAGAGTGTGAGAGTGCGAGAACGATTGATCAAGATGAGGATGACATTGGAGATCACGAGAGATGTGAAGGTCAGGGCTCGCACCTTCTCTTCTGCCACATCAGAGGCGATATTGGCCAGGAATATCAAGAAGACGAGCAGAAAGATGGAGATTCCCTGCAAGAGCGCGAGGAATATCTCCCTCGGATCAAAAATCCCTGAACGTGGTTTTCTCGGCGGTTGAGACATGATCTTCGGATCAGGACTCTCGAGCTCGAATGCGATGGATGAAGCTGGATCGATGATCACCTCGTGGAATGCGATCAGCGCAGGAACGAGTATGAGCGGCCAATCTGCCACCAATACTGGTACGAGCGCCATGCCAAAGATCGGGACATGGATTGCGATCACATACGTCATCGCCTTCTGGATGTTGGCGTAGATGGCACGTCCACGTCGAATTCCTGCGACGATGGAGGTGAAGTCATCATCAGTGATGATCAAGTGTGCGGCCTCGCGCGCAACATCCGTACCGCGCCCTCCCATGGCAACTCCAATATCTGCAGCGCGCAGGGCTGGAGCATCATTGATCCCATCGCCTGTCATCGCCACTACTTCGCCATGTGCCTGTAACGCCCTGATCAGTCTGAGTTTGTCGCTAGGGGTAACCCGAGCGAAGACTTGGCATCTTCGGACGTGCTCTGAAAGTTCCTCATCACTGAGTAGTGAAATCTCAGATCCGGTGAGGACATTGTTGGGACTATGAAGACCGATCTCTTGAGCAATTGATCGCGCGGTCGTGGGATGATCCCCGGTAATCATGATTGTGCGGATACCTGCAGTGACGCACTCGCGTACCGATTCAGGGACACCTTCTCGAATGGGATCCTTCAGGAAAGCAAGTCCCAAGAATTGAAAGTCGAGCCCCTCTATCCCCTCAACTTTGCCGATCTCACCTATCGCCGTCGCAACAGCGATCACACGAAGTCCCTTCTCGCCCGCGCTCGTGACCCTCTGATTGAGTTCCTTGACTGTCTCGCCTTCAATCCCGCAGAGTCTTGCGATGTGCTCAGGTGCACCTTTAGCAGCGACAAGTAGTGACGCTCCCTCTTGCCAGATGTGTATGTAGGCAAGGCGCTCCTTTATGACGGGGAACTCTGCGACAGAGATGAGCCCCTTCATTGTCTCCTCCACATCTACAAGCGCCCGAAAAGCCTTATCCATCGGATCGAAGGGCGTCTTTGGAGCGGCGAGGGCCGCGATGCGAAGAAGCCGATAGCCATCTTTGGAGTCGATAGCTTGAGCAGCTGTAATTACATGATGATCGATCTGTACTTCGCTGACTGTCATCTCATTGCGCGTGAGAGTTCCGGTCTTGTCAACACAAAGTACGGTCACTGATCCAAGAGCCTCGATTGCAGGTGCCTGTCGTGCGATGACACGAACTCGTGCCATCCGCCATGCGCCAAGTGCCATGAATAGTGTGAGAATCACTGGGAACTCTTCAGGAATCAGCGCCATTGCCGCTGCAATTGCCGCGATTCCTCCTTCGAGCCAGTTGCCTCGAGTCATTCCGTAAATGATGACGATGGCAATAACGGTGAGAATTGCGAGGCCGCCGATTGCCTTCACTATGGAGTCAATGCTCTGCTGTAGATGAGTTCGTGTGTAGGGAATTGATTCGATTGACTTCCCGATCTTGCCAAGTTCGGTCTCATTTCCAGTCGCGATGACTCGAGCTTGGCCATGACCTCGTACTGCAAGCGATCCAGTGAATGCGATCTCTCCAGAGCTCTTCGTGATGGGGATCGATTCACCAGTCAGTAGTGATTCATCGAATTCGAGGGAGCTCGCAGTCACCAATTCGGCATCTGCCACAACTCGATCACCTTCACTCAGAATGAGGAGATCACCAGGTACGACCTCTCGACTCGAGATTCGCATTTCAAGATCATCTCTGATGACATGGGCAAGTGGCGCAGTGAGCTCCTTCAACGCAGCCAATGCTTTGTTGGTCCGTTGTTGTTGGTAGATGGAGATACCGAGGACGATCACCACGGTGAACATCAGGAGAATGGCATCGGTCAGATCTGCCAATAGGAAACTGAGCAACCCTGCGGCAAGAAGGAGGAGGAGCATCGGCTCACGCAAGACTGTAAGCGCTACCGAGAGTCTTGATCGGGAAGCTTCGGTCTCCACCGAATTGGGGCCAAATTCATTGAGCAATCGAGCCGCTTCCAGCGAGGTTAGCCCTGCAATGGTCACCGTTGGATGCTAATTCCTGCCATAATTCCCATCTTCCTCACGCCTCCCTAGCTCAGTGGTAGAGCATCCGCCTTGTAAGCGGAAGGTCGTCAGTTCAATCCTGACGGGGGGCTCTCCGGGTCTGGGGGCTTGATTTTGTGGGCGCTCGGATGCTGGGTACTAGGCAGAGACCCCCTCGAGTGCTACCCTCGGGGAGTTGGAACCGTTTTGGAGACGTTGCTCCCCCGAGAAAGGCAGTGATGAAATGTCAAGTGGATTAGGAAAGTTTCGAGTTGGAGTAGTCGCGGGTGTTTTTCTGGTGGCTCTTGGATTCTCCTCTGCCATCGCATCCTTCGGTAACTCTGCTCCTGTAGCCGGGGATGCTCCGGCGGGCTCGGGAGCATTCACATCGACTGTCGCGGTTCCGCCGTGGTGCGGTTGGAGTCAAACGCCCGCTACTGATTCATTGACCCTTACGGGCTCAGGCCAGTACACGGGAGAGCCTTATGACTTGGAGGGTACGTCAGGAAATATCTACGCGTACGTCAATGGAGGCTCTGCTATTACATCAGAAGCAGCGCCTGACAATTGCTCCTGGTTCGGAACTTCGCCCTACGGTGCTCAGCTCGACATGTCACTACCGAATACCGCGTTTGAGGGTGAGTCGGATGCTGCGCCGGGAGTAGATGCGGCATTTAGTTGGACCGGAAACTTAGGCTTCGCGAATAATTTTCTTGGGAGTTGCACTAACTTCACAACAAATCCCAGTGCAGAGCTCACGGGAGCGGGAACAACAACAGTGTGGTCTGTGGCTGCGGCGGATGCAAACACGAACAATTTCTGCGATTATTCGATTACATACACTTCTACGATTCCGTCTGGTTTGAATCCTACTTATGGTGACTCGAACTACACGATCACGGGACCCACTCTTACAGTAACGCTGACAACAACAGCTGGTGACTAAATAGCGTAGTACTTAGGGGCCGCAAGAATCTTCTTGCGGCCCCTAATTTTTTGTGTAGGGAAAAGTTCTTTACTCACCATAACCGCGTTACTCGGGTAACTGCACATGCGCCTCTATCTAGGCATTCGCAGACGGGGAATTCAAAAACTGCCCCAACTTTAGAGACAGACAAATATAGGAATTCATGAAAATCCCCAGCTATTAGCAAATAGCACTATAGGTTGAGGATTCTGCCGTCCTTCTAGCGAATCAAGAAGTCTTGATTCGCTATTCTTATCGGGTGCCTTACGCGATGCTCAAACGCGCCGTGTACGCGCTGCTCTTTTCTGCACTGCCAGGACTCTTATTTATGGGAAACCCCTCAGCTATGGCAGCTCTTGGCGTAAGCGTGTCCGTTGTACCTGATTCAAACCCCTTGAACTCCCAGCTATATACCGGCAATAACAAGTTGTGGTTCATATCTTCAAAGAATGAAACATTGCGACGAACAGTACTTATTCGGGATACGGTGGGAAGTAATCAACGTATAAATCTCTCCATCGGAGCAGCGAAGAACCAAGATGGCAAAATCACTTTTGACAATACCGTATCTTCCCAAATTGCCAATTGGGTTACCTTCAGTGAAAATGATTTCATCCTGCCAGCGCGGTCACAAAAGCGAATCGAAATCTCAATCAAGCCCGCTTCAGGCCTTGACAACTTTCAACAAGACGCATTTCTTGTGGTTTCCACCAGTTCCAATAAGCCGGCGGAAGAGAATCCAAGCGACAAACCTATCAAAATGGTGATACCTGTCCAATTTGCGTACACCGTTCCACTCTTTGTTGGAATTGGAGACTTAGAAAACCTCATCAGTTTCAAGATCACGGATCTAAATGGATATGCCGACGGAAATGGTAAGTTTCTTGAAGCAACTATCGAAAACGATGGTTCCTCAGTCATTGAACCGTCTGGCAAAGTGCAATTGAAGTTGGCAGATTTTGCGTCAACTCCATTGGGCCCATTCCAGTTCAAGGTGGCACAATTTCGCCCAAACAGCAGTGGCACTTTGATTGCACGAGTGCCAGATAACGTATTGGCTGCAAATTACGAAGCATTTGTGGAGGTGCAGTTCGGGAGTTTCGTTGACGCAAAAATATTTACAAAATACTTGGATTTTCGTCCTAAAAGAGTCTTTAGCCTCTTTGACTTCCTGGCGATAGCACTTGGGATTCTTATCATCGCAATTTCAATTCTCGGTTGGAAACGAAAAGATTCAAGTCTTGATTCTGGCGATCTAACTGAAATCTCGAACGATCTTCAGTTCAATCGTAAGTCAGTTCTGTGGCACACATTGAGTAGGTTTATAAACGCTCTGCGCTATCGCCGAAAGAAAGAAGTAATCCCGTTCAATTCACTTCCGGATGATGAAGTATCTCTTCTGCTAAGCGAAATATTGAAGAAGGCCACGGCCAAGAAGGCCACGGCCAAGAAGGCCACGGCCAAGAAGGCCACGGCCAAGAAGGCCACGGCCAAGAAGGCCACGGCCAAGAAGGCCACGGCCAAGAAGGCCACGGCGAAGAAGGCCACGGCGAAGAAGGCCACGGCGAAGAAGGCCACGGCGAAGAAGGCCACGGCGAAGAAGGCCACGGCGAAGAAGGCCACGTGAATCAAAGATTACTGAAAGCATTGACGTGGGTTCTGTCGATTGCTCTAGTGTCAACGTCGCAACTCGCTGAGGCTTTTGACGGTACAGATGCCTCAGCACCGAGAATTCTTTCGATGCGATTGCTTACTCCCACTCCAACTTCTGTCGACGCCCTGATAGTGATTGAAGTCTTGACCGAAGATGATAAGAACTGGGTTCAGATTACTGGTAATCCACAATTGGGATATTCATATGTGATTTCAAACCGAAACATTGCTCCAAATTGCTCAATTGTGACTCGGTCGTTTTCAAAACTTGAAGTTCTTGAAGACAGGAACTTCAGGAGCGCAGGCACAAACAATCCCAAAAAACAGAGATTTCTCTTGGCTGGAATTGCCCCAAGGCCATTGCCCTTGCCAAGTAACTGTCCTGAATACAGAAGTCTAAATCTGCTTCCTGCCGTGGCTCTCAATTCAACAACATTTCCAACTTCGACGAATAAGGTTACGGGAGTAAGTACCACTTTGAACAATGTGTTGACACCCTCCCTTCAGGACGAGGCAGGAAGGACCACGCCATCCTCGTCGCAAACGGGCTTGCTTGCTCTCAGTCTCATCCATGTAAACCCGCAGATAGGAGAAACAGAAAAGTTTTGCATCACCCCAGCATTACTTCCTGAACGCAATCCGACAATCGCGGCGAACCGAGAAAAGTATTTGAACGAACTCAACAAGGCGCGAGAACTTGATATTGATGTGCCCAGAGATGAAGTTGTCTTGAGGTACGAAGCACAAGTTCAAGGTTGGTCAGACTTCTTGTCAAACTTCGCGATAAAGCACCTATCACTTCTCCCTAAGTGCATCACGCCGCTTTTAGCGTCACAAATCACTTCTGCCTATCAGGTTTACTCTCGCGCAATCAGCGTCTTGATTGCGCAACGTACAGCAGAAAATCTTGAAAAGGAATGCATTTCGAACACCTCACGAACAGATAGAGCGAGGCGGTTATTAGATCTCTTGATAGGTGAAAAGCTTGAAACAATTGAATTTCGAGAATTTTCTAGACTAGTAAAATCTCTAAAGCCATTGGATTGCAAGAAAGTCTCTTCGACAAGCATCCTGGCACAACGGAAGCATTTAGAGGAAATTGAGACCGTTCTCGCTAATAGCGAACAGAGTTTCCTGGATATATTTTGTGAGAGGAGAAACTACCTTCGGACAGAGTATCTATCCTTGTACGATCACCTCAAGTTTCGTTATGGATTGACTGATTTATTTCGGCTCTCGAATTTAGAAATAGAAAGTTCACAATTCTTCACTTGTGAGAGTCGAGTAGATTTAGATGCTCTAATTTCTTATTCTGCACTTTCTGATTCACTAATTGTAGGAATAAATAGTCATCTCAGTAAGCTTCAAAAACTGGAAAGAAAACGTGGCGTAGTTATTAGAGTTGAGTGCAAACTCGGCAAGAGAGTCATAGTCCGAAAAGGGAGTCCTCCTAAATGTCCCAAGGGATATCGAGAGTTACCCGTTAGTGCGAAGGCAGTAATTGGTGTGAGAATGCCTCTCCCTAGTGTTGAGACTTCTGTGACTCGGTCTACGAACGGTTAGTGAAAACGCGATTTATTCCGTAAGCATTTCTGTCTCGCAATATTCTACATTTTGACTAATGCATGGTCTGTGACTTGTTGGCTGATATATTTACTCAATGTCGAAGTTGTTGACTTGGGTAAGCCTACTTTTCTTGGTCGCATGTTCGCCCACAACAACTGATTATTCATTCTCCGACATCAACTTCGCTGAGATGATGATTCCACACCATGAGCAAGCAATTCTTATGTCTGAACTTGCCCTTGCAAATTCAGAGGATGAGGAAGTGCGCGATCTCGCTCAAGCAATCCTTAGCGCGCAATCCCCTGAGATCGAGCAGATGAAGAATTGGCCAGGGGTGAATTCAAGCCTTCATGTGGGGCACATGATGGAGGGCATGCTCTCAGACTCGGAGATCGAAGCTTTACGACAAGCCATGGGAAACTCCTTCGATCTGCTCTTCTTGGAGGGAATGATCACGCATCACAAAGGTGCGATTGTTATGGCGGAAGATGTTGTCGATTCCGACAATCTTGAGGTCAGAGATCTTGCAAAAGCCATCATCTCTGGGCAAGAGAGTGAGATTGCTCTGATGCTAACCATGATTGAAGAGCGCAAATAAGGGTCAACGTCTCTCCGCAAGCCCTTGCATCACAAGTCCGATAGCGACGAGAATCAACCCGAGCGTTGCAAGTGGTGTGATGGTTTCATCCAGCACCCATATCCCAAGGATCGTCGCAGTCAAAGGATCCGCCAATAGGAGTGTTGCGGTCGGGGCTGGCGAAAGTCGCTTCAGGCCGACGACTTGCAGAGTATTGGCCAAAGCCATGCTGATCGCTCCAAGATAGACGGCGGTGAGTACTCCTGAAGTTGTCGTGATCCAAGCAAGTGAGTCTCCTACCAACAGTGGGAGGAGCAGGACTGCGCTCAGTGTGTACGCGACAGCAGGTAGTTCCACCGCATGGCCGCCACGATTGAGTTCGTACTTGGCGCCATTGACATAACACCCCGTGGCAAACCCTGCACCGAGCGCCATGACAATCCCCAGAACGTCTAAGTTACCAAGTTGTTCCCACGAGCGGAGGAGAAGACCGACCACTGCAAGCGACGTTGCAATGACCCAGATTCTCTTGAGCGGAGTCTTGAGGATCAAGCGTCCGATCAATCCTGTAAAGAGTGGCATCGTCCCAATGGTGAGGACTGTGCTCAGGGCGACGCCGGTCTTTGTTGTCGCACCGAAGAAGAGCGGTTGAAATGCCGCAGTGCTGAGAGCCATGACCCAGACGCCGCCTCTTCTGAGCACCTTGCCCAGGTTCCTTCTCTTGCCACCAAAGAGCGGGAGAAGAAGCAGGAGTATCAAGCCACCAATACCTACTCGAGCAACACCAAGGCTTGTCGTCGATGCTTCGGCGGGTGCAAGAGCGACTGCTGTTCCTGCAGTTCCTAGGAGAGTCCCAGAAATCAATACGGCGATGATGGAACCGATCGAGCTTCGATTCTCTTCTTGAGTTCTCACTTGGGAACCCTACTCATTACGCTCTGCGCATGGCAGCGACATTCAAAGGACTACGAAGTCGTTACTTCTCTCTGCCCTTACTCGCGCTCATACCGCTGATCTATGCCTGGCCTCGATCTCTCTCTACTCTTGCAATGGTCGCGTTAGGATTCCTTCTTGTCGCGGCAGTCTTTGTTGCCGTTCATCATGCCGAGGTGGTGGCCCTTCGTGTCGGAGAGCCTTTCGGTTCCTTGATCCTTGCTCTCTCAGTGACTGTGATCGAAGTTGGGATGATCCTGGTGCTGGTCATCGGTGCACCAGAGAAGAATGTCAATCTCGCAAGAGATACCGTCTTCGCAGCCTTGATGATCACCATGAATGGCATCGTAGGAATCGCGCTTCTGGTCAAGACTTTGAGCCGTGGCATCGCGACTTTCAATGCCCTCGGAGTGAGTGGAGCGCTCTCTGCGCTCGCCGCAATCAGCACGCTGAGCATCATCCTCCCCTCAGTTACGACATCGTCACCGGGTCCGACGTTCACCATGCCACAGCTCGTCTTCGCAGCGATCGTTTCGCTCTTTCTCTATCTCACCTTCGTGGCGGTACAGACAGTAAGGCACCGTGACTACTTCTTGCCGCCACCCCGTGACGATTTGACGGGATCTGTCGACGAGCATGTATCTCCTCCGACGAATCGACAGGCAGTCCTTAGCGTTGTTGGCCTCGTGATCTCGCTCGTGGTCGTAGTTGGTCTTGCGAAGGTGACCAGTCCGTTGATCCAAGGATTCGTGGATGACCAAGGTCTGCCACAGATGGTGGTTGCAGCGAGTATTGCGCTTGTAGTCCTCTTGCCGGAGTCCATCTCCGCGGTAAAGGCTGCGCTCTACGGACGGACTCAGACCAGTCTCAATCTCGCGTATGGATCAGCGTTGGCGAGTATTGGTCTCACCATCCCGACGATCGCACTCATCTCGATATTCACTAGCTATCAGGTGAACCTTGGTCTCAATGTCGCGGAGATCGTTCTCCTGGCCCTGACATTCATCGTCTCCACTTTGACCGTGGTCTCAGGACGCGCCTCGATATTGCAGGCTTCGATCCATCTCAGCATCTTCGGCGCATTCTTGGTCTTCGCGACGCTGCCGTAGCCCGTCACTTCCAAAGGCGGCTGTCCGCGTCGCTAGCATTTCGCCATGGCAGAGCGCCATTTCGATGTCGTCATCATCGGCTCAGGTTTCGGTGGTTCTGTCTCCGCGCTGAGGTTGGTAGAAAAGGGATACAACGTCGCTCTTATTGAAGCGGGTAGACGATTCGAGGAGAAGGACTTCCCAAAGACTTCATGGCGAATCAATCGTTTCTTATTCTTTCCACGGTTGGGATTGAAAGGTCTGCAACGCATCCACGCACTTCCTGATGTCTTGATATTGGCAGGAGCGGGTGTTGGTGGCGGTTCCCTTGTCTATGCCAACACGCTCTACCGTCCGCCAGAGAGTTACTTCCAGGATCCACAGTGGGCCTCGATCACTGACTGGAGTGCAGAGTTGGATCCTTGGTACGACCAAGCGTCCCGCATGCTTGGAGTCGCAGAGAATCCATTTCGATCACCGAGTGACGATGCCATGTATGAAGTGGCCTGTGAGATGGGACGTGAGAAGAGTTTCAAACCCGCACCTCTCGGCATCCACTTCGGAAAACCTGGTCTCGAAGTCGATGATCCTTACTTTGGAGGAAAGGGCCCGAAGCGCCGAGGGTGCACTCACTGTGGTGAGTGCATGACTGGGTGTAGACATAATGCGAAGAACACCTTGCCGAAGAACTACTTAGGCCTTGCAGAGGAAGCTGGCGCGAAAGTGTTCGCTGAGACAACGGCAACAGAAGTCAGGCCAATGGGAAAGGGCTGGTCGATCGAGACACGATCGAGTGGTGCTTGGTTCGGAGGTCGAAAGCGCTTTACCGCAGATCAAGTGATCATCGCATGCGGCACCTACAACACTCTCAAATTGCTTCATCGAATGAAGAGCAAGGATGTACTGCCGAAACTATCTCCGACCTTGGGTGATTTGGCTCGCACCAATAGTGAGTCGTTGACGGCGGCTGTGATGAAGCGTGGCGAGATAGATTTTTCGCAAGGAGCAGCCATCACTTCCTCCTTCTTCCCGGATGAGAAGACCCATGTTGAACCTGTCCGTTATGGGAAAGGGAGCAATCTCATGGGCTTGCTCCAGACGGTGATGACTGAAGGTGGAAGTGCATCGAATCGTAGGCGAAGTTGGTTGAGGAAGGTTCTCAAGAATCCAGTGACGCTGCTTCGAATCCTCAATGTGAGGCGCTGGAGTGAGCGGTCCGTGATCGCGCTCGTCATGCAAAACGTTGATAGCGCCATCACGGTTCGTGCTAAGCGCTCGCTCTTTGGATTCCGACTCACTTCGAAGAACAACTCAGATAATCCGAATGCCACGTACATCCCGGCTGCAAATGAGGTAGCGAGATCGATCTCCAGGCGCCATGGTGGACTTCCAGTCGGGCATGTTGGAGACCTTGTCAGCGCTCCTTTCACCGCTCACTTTGTCGGTGGTTGTGTCATCGGTTCTGATGAGAAGAGTGGAGTGATCGATCCTTATCACCGAGTTTGGAACTATCCGACGCTTCATGTGATCGATGGTTCGACCCTTACCGCGAACCTTGGCGTCAATCCTTCACTGACCATCACCGCGCAAGCAGAGCGCGCGTTATCTCTCTGGCCAAATAAGGGAGATGAGGACTTGAGACCTTCTCAAGGCGAGAGTTACGTCAGGATGCCGGCTATTCCACCACGAGCACCGGTGGTGCCAGAGGGAGCAGTCGGAGAGTTACGAGTTCGCTGAATCTTCTTGAGTGAGTCGCTCAGTCATCTCTTTCCTGCGATTGGGCCACCTTGTGATCGGGTAGTCAAGGTTTGCAAGGAAGTCCTTGATGATCGATTGAGTCAACTCTCGCTTCTCTTTGACGACAAAGTGCGAAGAGCCAGGGACGATCGCAAGGCGTCCGAGAGGAAGAGCTTCATACATTGAGAATGTGTGTTCACTGGTGAAAGGTTCATCATCCCCAGCAAGAACAAGGGTGGGCACATTGATCCGATTGAGATCCTCGACGGTGAGATTCGGTTCACTCATCCAAACCTCGTAAGCCTTTCTTACGATCGTTTCCAAGAGTTCTGGGTCTTGACCTGAGCGCTCTGCGAAGAGGAGTTTCTCTTCCTCTTTCACTTCGATAGTGAGCACGTCATGTGAGGCCCCACAGTCGTGGTGATAGTTCGCACCGATGAGCACGATTGAAGAGACCAAGTCCGGGCGTTTGAGCGCAACATGGAGTGCGATGATGCCGCCATCGCTCCATCCGATGAGATGTGCTGGACCCTGTACTACATCCTCGAGATAAGCGATTGCTTCATCGGTCTGAAAGTCGAAGTGGTAGTAGCCGTCACGGATCTTGGTCCTTCCATGTGCCGTTCGATCGTAGCCATAGATATGAAATCCCTTGACTGCAGGAGAGATCGCATCGATCCAACTCTCCGTCGAACTCAGCCCACCATGGAGAAGAAGGACCTTCTCTGGGTTTCGCTTGAAGAGTGGTCTCTTCTCGACACTCCAGACTTGATGGCCACGCAGGTCGATATGGCTCACAACTCTGCGCCATCCATGATGTGTCGATTGCCTCGATCGAATGTCAGGTAGTTCCATGTCCAGTCAGCCATAGTGCCGACCTTGTTGCGGCCACCGAGGAGATAGAAGAGGTGGAGCCAAAGCCATGCGAACCAGGCGATCGCACCAGAGATGCGGATCTTCTTCGCTTCGACGACCGCCTTGTGTCTGCCTATCGTCGCCATCGAACCCTTATCGCGATACGTGAATTCGCCCAGTGTGCTTCGGAAGAGTTGCTTGGCAAGAAATCGCGCTTGCTGCATCGCAACCGGCGCCACCATCGGAAGCTTTCGGCCATCTGTGCCGACAACTCCTGCGACATCGCCAATTGCCCAGATGTTCTCAAATCCTTCGACTTGAAGTGTGGTCGCGGTCTTCACGCGTCCTTGTTCAACGGGAAGTCTTAGCTTCTCGATCGCGCTATCGCCGCGAACACCAGCAGCCCAGATCGTCACACGCGATGGAATCTCGGTGGAGTCTTCGAGCAAGATGCGATCCGAATTGACCCGTGCAACCTTTGTCTTCAAGAGGACTTTGACGCCGAGACGCTCAAGGTCTGCCTTGGTCCGTGCTGAGAGTTTTGGATGGAAGGAGGGGAGGAGTCGTTCTCCGGCTTCGATGAGTGAGATCGATATTCGGTTGGCAGCACCCTCATGATCTCTACGGAGTGGACCACGTGCCAATTCCGCTAGCGCTCCTGCCATCTCGACACCGGTCGGCCCTCCGCCGACGATCACGATTTCAAGGAGGGTGCCATCATCGATCCGGCATAGATCTTCGAAGTGGCGCATCACCTCACCGCGTATTCGAAGAGCCTCATGAACGGTCTTCATGCCGAGGGTGTTCTCAGTGACCCCTGGAATTCCAAAGTCCGTGGTCTCAGAACCGAGCGCTACGACGAGATGGTCGTATTCAAGAAGTTCTGAGCTATCGAGTTTGACAGTGTTTCGCTGTGAATCGATGGCGATCGGTGAACCCATCCGGAATTCCACACCGAGGCCACGGAGTGCGCCGCGAATCGGATGTGCGATGTGATCGGCGGCAAGACCTGCGCTTGCGACTTGATAGAGAAGAGGCAAAAAAGTCTGGTAATTGTGGCGATCGATCACAGTTACTGAGGCTCGGTCAGCGAGTTTCTTAGCCAAGGAAAGACCGCCGAAACCTGCGCCAAGGATGACCACCTTTGGCCTTGCGGAGTGATTTCGGGTTTCGGACTTCACTACCGGAGTCTACTGTTACGCGTATGACCAGAGCCCGTCGAGTCCTTGTCACCGGCGCCTCAGGCTATGTCGGCGGTCGCCTTGTACGCGCCCTCCTAGCTGATGGACTTGATGTTCGCGTCCTCGTTCGTGATGCACGGAAGATCCAGGATTTGCCGTGGAGTACGAAGGTCGAAGTGATTCAAGGAAATGCCATGAGCCTTGATGATGTGAAGGCTGCACTCAAGGGTGTTCACACTGCTTTCTATCTCCTTCACTCCATCGGAGTGGGACCAGACTTCGATGCAATCGAAGAGAGAATGGCAAAGGTCTTCGCCGATGCTGCAGAACAGGCTGGGATTAGTCAGATCGTCTATCTCGGTGGAATCGCTAACGATAAGAAGATGAGCAAGCATCTCTCGTCGCGAGCACATACCGGTGAGGTCTTGGCATCAGGAAAGACTCCCGTGATGGAACTTCGCGCGGGGATCATCATCGGCTCTGGCTCAGCCTCGTTCGAGATGCTTCGACATCTCACGCATCGTTTGCCGATCATGACCACTCCGAAGTGGGTCTCCAATCGCACCCATCCGATAGCGATCCGCGATGTGCTTTGGTACTTGACCCATGCTGCAGAGCTCGAGAAACCTGTCTCTGGGATCTTCGATATCGGTGGCGCGGAAGTGCTCTCCTATGCCGAGATGATGCAGAAGTTCGCAAAACTCTCCGGGCTTCGCAAGCGCATCATCATCAGAGTGCCAGTCCTCTCACCAAGGCTCTCTAGTCTTTGGATCGGTCTCGTCACTCCAGTGCCAACACAACTGGCTCGCCCACTCGTTGGATCTTTGATCAATGAAGTGGTGGCAGATCCAAACAAGTCGATCGATTCCCTCATCTTGCGCCCGCCACAAGGATTGATTGATGTATCGACTGCTATCGAACTTGCTTTGACTCGCACCAACGAGAATCAAGTAGAGACGCGTTGGTCTGATGCCACAGCACCGACCGCGCCATGGCAGAAAGCACAAGGTGATCCATCGTGGGCAGGGGAGTCGATGTATTACGACCGTCGAGAGACTCTCGCCGATGCACCATTGGAGAAGATTTGGGAATCGATCGAGGAGATCGGCGGTGAACGTGGTTGGTATGGCGCCGACTTCCTTTGGTACTTACGGGGCTTGCTTGATCGACTTGTCGGTGGTGTGGGACTTCGTCGCGGACGACGTGACCCGAAGACGTTGCGAGTTGGCGAGAGCCTCGACTTCTGGCGCGTGGAAGCGATTGAGAAGAGTGGTGATGAGCGAAGACTTCGCCTCTATGCCGAGATGATCCTTCCGGGTAAAGCCTGGTTGGAATTTCGAATCAAGCGAGTAGGAGATAAGACCGAGATCGTCCAAGAGGCCTCATTCGCACCGCGAGGTCTTGGCGGTCAGATCTACTGGTACGTGATCCTTCCCTTCCATGCCTTCGTCTTTCCCACCATGCTTCGAAACATCGTTCGAAGCGGTCGCAGGAAAGTCCTCTTTGGTTGAGATTCCCAAGTTTTCCGCGGCTCGGGATATAGGGTGAAGGCACTATGGCGGATCCAGCATTGAACCTTCCTGCGGGGGATGGACAATTGAGCGAGCTGGAGAGTCGCATCCTGGAGTTCGAACGGCAGTGGTGGCAGTACGCCGGCGCCAAGGAGAGCTCGATCCGAGAGCTCTTTCAGCTCTCACCTTCGCGTTACTACGAGATCCTCAATCACCTGATCGATCGCGATGAGGCCCTCGCTGCCGCCCCGATGCTGGTCAAGCGCCTTCGCCGTATGCGCGAAGCACGGCTCGCCGAACGCCACTCCAACCGCTAGTCCCTCGTCCCACCCCCCTCACGCCCGATTTGAGCTTCGGGAATACGCCCCCTAGGGTTCGCGTTAGCACTCGTCGGGTGGGAGTGATAATCCGCCCGGACCCCTTCAGTTGGTACCTACATCAAGAAGTAGACACGTAAGAAGTAGACACTTATAAGAGGAGTGGCACGACTATGGCAAAGATGATTGCCTTCAATGAAGAAGCCCGCCGTGGACTTGAGCGTGGCATGAACACCCTGGCCGATGCGGTGAAGGTGACCCTCGGACCTCGTGGTCGCAATGTGGTCCTAGAGAAGAAGTGGGGCGCCCCGACCATCACCAACGATGGCGTCTCCATCGCCAAGGAGATCGAACTCGATGACCCATGGGAGAAGATTGGCGCCGAGCTCGTCAAAGAGGTAGCGAAGAAGACCGACGATGTCGCAGGAGATGGCACCACCACCGCGACCGTCTTGGCACAAGCACTCGTCCGTGAAGGACTCCGAAACGTCGCCGCCGGATCGAATCCGATGGCACTCAAGCGCGGTATCGAGAGGGCAGTAGAGGCAATCTCCGCTGAACTCTCCGCGATGGCGAAGAACGTCGAGACGAAGGAGCAGATCGCAGCGACCGCTTCGATCTCCGCTGCTGATGCGACGATCGGCGAGATGATCGCTCAAGCGATGGACAAGGTCGGCAAGGAAGGCGTGATCACCGTCGAAGAGAGCAACACCTTCGGACTCGAACTCGAGATGACAGAAGGTATGCGTTTCGACAAGGGTTACATCTCTCCTTACTTCGTC
>Ga0315900_10004997_pt1 | contig 18414 bp, 16 predicted proteins | sample LakEriMetagenome_FD_203521 | JGI IMG/M metagenome (GOLD analysis project Ga0315900, IMG submission 203521) | Freshwater fungal communities from buoy surface, Lake Erie, Ohio, United States - Buoy 12 MA114 | ecosystem: Environmental > Aquatic > Freshwater > Lake > Lake biofilm | place: USA: Lake... | reverse complement strand
ATTCTAAATATATCTTTAGGTGTGACATCATCTTTAGCTAATCCCCACTTTACCTTTTTCGCATATGGATTCTCTGTTCCTAAAATTTCAAACCATCCTTCTTCTTTACAAACCTTTACCACTTTAAATTTTTGTCCGTTTTTATAATAATCACTGCTGTGGTTTATTTCCTCAAAATGAATATAACTTTCCTCTTGTAACCCCATCATATTATTTGTAAATACTCTTGTGAAATTCGTGTTGGTAAGTTCGTCCCTACATATATGTAGGATATTTTTAACATCATCACCTATAAAATGCCCCCCTACATAGTCCAACTTATAAGACGTCAAATTTTCGCTTCTTCTAAACCAATTTAACATATCAATTTGTAAGCGACCGTTCATCTTAATAATAGATAATTCATATGTTCCTGATGCTAATGTGGTTGAACTTCTATCTATATCTATTTTTCCTGGGTTTTTATAATCCACGGTTGCACACAATTCATCATTATTTCGTGATAATTTTAAAAACTCTTCTACACAGAATAATTCTTGTGATCTTCTGAACATAAACTCATAATCAAAACTAAATATGTTATAACCGATAATAATATCGGGGTTCTCTCTTTGAACTAATTTTGTCCACGCTAATAATACATCTCGTTCCGTTTCATATGTTTCTAATTGTTGGTTCGATACCGCCATCTTGTCACACGAATTTAATACTATACAGTGATTTAAATATGGGTCATTTTCTCCATATTTTAAAAATGTGGAACCGATAAAGGTAACTTTATCTCCTTCTAATGCTGGAAAGTTATTTCTAAGTGACCTTATTAATTCACTTATTTTCCCCTCTCTTTCAAACTTTTTATCACATAATATATCCACAATAGTCGACTCTTTATTTTTATAATTTTGATTATTAAATCCAGAATTAATTTTAAAGTAATTTTCTTCTATTATTTCTTCGTCTTTAACCGACTCATCATCTGTTTCGTCATCTGAACAATCGTCTTCTTTTTCTTCCTTTTCATTTTCCTTGTCTTCTTTATCTTTTATTAGCATTATTTTATTTGCATTTTCAAACAAAGTTTCTATTAAATGTTCATTATTCACGTCTTCTTTGCGGTCTCTTACTTTTGTTTTTAACCAGTTTTCTGTACGTTTTAACAAATCATTTTCATCGGTAATCTGTTCTTTTGGATAAACTAAATCAATATTTTCCATATGTTCTTTACCAAATGCAGCTCTAATTATTTTACGTAATAATACTTTACATTGCTCTGTATTTATATCTCCCAATTTAGTAAAATAGTCTACTATATTTGTTGCCAATTTTTTATATGATTTTATTGGAACAGGAAAATCACCGTGACTACTAGACGCTTCAATATCAAAACTCATTATTTTATAGGGAACCCTATCTTCTTTATGATTTAACGCAATAATATTTTTATAGTTTATGACAAACTCGTAATCACACGAGGTTGTTTTATTTGAACCTTTAATTTCAACCGTTTTTTTAATTGGCATTGCAATCCAACCTGAAGGACTTATTTCACGAATATGAAAGAAACGCAATAATGGAGGGATATTTGCTTCATATAATTCAATATATGATATTTCACTATGATATATAAATTTATATCCTTTGTCTAATAATTTACGTTCCTTTTCACCATCGCTATTTATAGAATCTTGATACCATAAGTTTTTTACTTTATTAAATATATTTAAATTCTCAAATTTGACTTCAATAAATCTATGTTTTTTCCCCGCATCAAACCCATATAATTTTTTTCGCTCAATTAATTTACATTCTATTATTGAACCTTCATAATATTTACCTACCTTTGTTTTCAAATGATTATAAAACGCGGTTTTCTTTGTTTGCCCCCAATTATCATCTACTTTTAGATAGAAGAATGGTTGATATTCTTCTACAATAATAGATGCTTTTTGACCTTCTTCATTAATACCAAACATTTGTATAACAAATTTGTTTATATCTGTATTTGATTTTATTTCAGCATCTTCATCTTGAACCCCTTTTTCATTATAGATATTAAATTCGAATAATTTAAATACGTGTTCCATTATATGTATGTATTATTTGGTTTCTTTATTTTAATTCAATTTTTTCAAAATTATATAATAAAGTTATAATTTATTATTCTAAAGAATAAATTTATAATCGTGTGTTTAAGTGTATTTTTTTATAATAATTTGTATCTAAATTCAAGTTAAAAATTACTATATCTAAATCGTGTGAATATTCTACTGATGAACCAGTATTCGTATAATATATATTTATAAAATGAATATGGAGATGATATGTTGATGGGTTATAATGAAAAAATATTTTTAGGTTTTCTTCTTTTAATCCATATTTTGTTTCAATTATATTTAATGTAACTTTTTTCATATGTTCTAATAGAGGAATATCGAACTTTGATAAATCACGGATAGTTCTTAAAGTAGTATCAAGTGGTATGCATAATATATGTAAATTATTAGCATTTTTTGTGTCCCAAGTATAAGTAGGGATTATCACATATTTATTATCTCTATGCAGTACTTTTTCTTGTTCTGCTACTCCATCTAAAATATTATAAATCCAGCGATCTTTTTCCATATCTCTTTTTGCAATAAAATCTAAATACTCTTCATATGTTTCCTTTTTAATAATGGTTGATTTATTTTTTAATTTTGTAATATCATTGCAAATAATATATTCACCTTTTATTTCAGTAATTGCTTCCCATTTTTCAAACACATCGTTTTGTAAAATAGAACTTATTTTGTTTATATTTGTAAATGATATTACTTCTGTAGGGATAAATTGATGTTTTATTTGTCCTTCTATTAATTCCATAATCTATATATAATTGAAAATAACCTTTAAATCACTTTATTATATATTTACACGATAATTCGTAACAAAAATTAATATTATTTTTTGGCGCAATTTTCAGTAACAAAAAAATATTTAAAAGTATTTTCAGTTTTCGAAAATGGACAAAAATAAATGTCCAAAAATAGAAAATCTAAAAAAGTCTTGAAAAAGACCCTATGTTTTTGCGTTTGTGACCATTATGCTCTGGTTCACATAAAAAATAATTATAATTTTGTGATTATAAAAATTTAACACTTTAAAAAAAAACAATTTAGGGATTTTATGTGTTGTTAAAGTATACAACCAATGGCAATAAATATCCCAAACAACTTTTTAAAATTCTATTGTGAATTATGTGAATACAAAACCGATAACAAAAAGGATTTTTCAAAACATTTATCCACACTGAAACATTTAAATAATGTTAATAGCAACGAGTTGACAACACCGAACTCCCAAAAAATCCCCAAAATATATAAATGCAAATATTGTAATAAAATATATAAATACCGAGACGGATTATGGAGACATTCTAAAAAATGTAAAGAACCAACAGTTGCCGAAGTATTTGCGAATAATAATACCCAACAACTTACTGAACTGGTCTTAAAAATGGTTGAACAAAATCAAGAACTAACTAAACAAATTGTCGAACTTACAAAGACTGGAGGAAACAATCAATATAATACAAATAATATTAATAGTAATAATAAATTTAATTTAAATTTCTTTCTAAATGAACAATGTAAGGATGCATTAAATATCAGCGATTTTGTTAGTTCATTGGTAGTAAGTGTTAAAGATTTAGAAGAAACCGCAAAGTTGGGCTATTCAGAGGGAATTTCTAAGATTTTTCTAAACGGACTTCAACAATTAGATACACATTCAAGACCAATACATTGTAGCGATTCTAAACGGGAAATATTATATATCAAAGACGAAGATAAATGGGAAAAAGATAATGAGGCTAATGAAAAAATTATTAAAGCCATCAAAACAATTGCTCATAAAAATATGAAAATGATACCTGAATGGATTAAAGCAAACCCAGATTATAATGATACTAGTTCAAAAACAAATGATAAATATTTTAAACTTGTTATGAATTCAATGAGTGGTTCAACAGAAGAAGAACAAAAGAAAAATATTAATAAAATTATTTCAAATGTTGCAAAGGAAGTGGTAATAATTAAATAATATATTGAATTGTCTTTCACAAGTTATGAAGTTTAAAATTAAATATATTATTTGCGACCATATTTACAGTGTTGTTTTTGGGAAAATCCTTTAGGATTTGAACAATCTATGCTTTTTTTATATTTCGTAGACCATTTTCCACCTCTGTGGCGTTTGGTTTTATGTTGGCGTTTAGTCTTATTATATTGTGGTCGTGGACGTGGTCTTTTATAAACGTGTTTTTCTGTTTTTTTTAGTCTATTAAAAACGTGATACGGAGAACTGGTTTGAGTTGTTGAAATTGTATTATTTATTTTTGTTTCTATCCAATTAATAAATGAACTAACACTTCTGTCTTTTTTTTTAACTGAACTATTCTCATAGGTTTCTACTGTTTTTCCATAATTTCCAATATATTTCATTGTTGGAAACCCATCAATAGTGCCTATATGTTTAATCTTTGATAAATAATCTTTATTTATATCGATTATAACGAGTGTATTATTTTTAGCATATTGGTCTTTTAACGCGGATTCAATTTTAGCCCATTCAGGACGTGTAGCGTTACAAGGACCACAACCTTCCATATAAACAAGTATAAATAGATCATACCCTTTTTTAATAAACTGATCCATTTTTTCAACTTCCTTTTCTGAATTAATATGTAAAATATACATTATATATTATATATTATATATATACTTTTATACTAACAAAATTTTTATTCTATTCAAATACTAATACTAAATTTTTTCTATTTACCAAATGTTTTCTTTCGTGTTTTGCATTTTTTGATTTTACCTTTAATTCTACTTTTTTTACTTTTACGTTTTCCACCATTTACGGTTGATATAATTTCAATAAGTTTTTTTATAATTTTATTCATTGTATAAATAGGCGTAGTATTTTCTATTGAATAATATTCATATTTTCTTAATAATTCATCATTAATAACCATTTCTTGTTGTGGTGTCATATCGTTTCCTGTCATCTTTTTATAAAAAAATTTTGCGGTTCTATGATTTGCATCTCCAAACACTTGAAATATAATAATTAAACCAGCGAATATAAAAAAATAGTGAAGTGGTTTAACTGCTTTAAGTCTTTTTAGCATTTTAATTAAATTTTGTAACCGAGCATTTTCCTTACTATCTGCAGGTATAATCTCTTTTGAAAAATATAAAATAGGTTTATTTTGGAATAATTTATCCCAAGTTTCAAGTCTATTTATTCCTTTTGAAAACAAATTAGCATTCTCATTTTGCGAATAATAATTATACCAATGTTCATAAGTATTTTTATCAACAAGAGAGCATACTATCAAAGATGGGTTATCTTCACAGAGTTGAATACGAGTTTTTATTTGTTCTTCTTTATTAAAAACGACCATATCATGAATAATATCAGAATTATTCATATCCATAATATATTTGTATATATTTTTTAAAAAGTATAAATATAATATATATGTTGAGTTCAACACTAAAAATAGTATTTATAGTATTTGTTTTTTTAGGTGGATTATACTTTTATATTCGTTACACAAATAATCCTAAAATGCTTGAAGGACTAACTACTATGAATGGTGAAATGAGATGTCCAAATTTACTAATTCAAAAGGGAACAAAATATTATCTATATAATTCTAACATAGCACAGGTTCCAGGAGTTAATCCTATTGAATTTAATGATTTAGAAGAGTATACCGAATTTTTAGAATGGCAACGTGGTGCAGGAATACGTTGCCCAGTATTATATGTTCAAAATACTTATGACGCACAGGGAAACCGTGTATATAAAGTAAGACCAAGTGTTACTGAATTGGAAGGAGGTCTTCCGCCTACAACACCTGTACCTTTGCCTTTAAAATTTACACCATTGGTTGACGCGAGTCGTTCTGACGCACCTTATAATCAAGGAGGTTATCCAGCATTTGACCAATCCAGTTATTATGTAGGTTCTATAACACCCTTAGACCAAATAAAAAATTCAGATTATAATATGTTATATAGTGATAACGCGATGGATCCGAATTGGGGAGGCGCAGAATATACACAGGCTTTAACAGATGCTGGTTATTATAAAGATAATGAGGTAAATATTAAGGTGGCTTAGTGTGTCCCTTAAAGATACGCTTAGGAACGAGTGTGTCCCTTAAAGATACGCTTAGGAACGAGTGTGTCCCTTAAAGATACGCTTAGGAACGAGTGTGTCCCTTAAAGATACGCTTAGGAGCGCGAGTGTCCCTTTAAGATACGCCTTGAACGCCGCCCATTTTTTCTTTTTCTTCTTTTCGTTTTTTTTCCTCCTCTGTTTGTTCGTGAGCACATAATACCATTTTTATTATCTTCCAGTAATGCGTGAATAACCTTCCACGCAATTTCCTGATTCAAATGAGTTTCCATATTTTCATCAAATAATGGTATATAAATACTAAATAATCCATCTCCATCTGGTTTATTTATTTCAATATCTTTTTCTTCTTGAGACATTGGGTCTAATGCATCTGTTTTATATATTACGTATTTTTGTAACACCTTCATTCTTGCTTTTACTGTGGTGTAATCAACAATTTGCATAAAGGATTCACCATTTTTATCTATAAGGGTACTTGCAATAATAATAACAACCGCGGTTAAAAACTGGTTATAGTTTTGCCGTTGGTATGGTGGCTCGGTAGTGGTCATAATATGTAACGCATTATTTGCACATTCAGCATATTCACAACCAATCATAACATGTGATACTGGTTCTTCTTTATTTTTTAACCATAATTCAAGTTTAGATGGGTTGGGTTGTGTAACCGATAAATTAAACTGTTCACATCCAGATTTTGAATGAATTAGTGTATTTAATTGGTTAATTTTATTTTCAGTTTCTTCTGTTGAGTTGATATATTTACCACTCGTGTTCATTTAATATAATATTATATTATAAAATAATATATTATATTACATTTTTACCTTTTTTGTTTTTATAAATTTATGTATATATTTATTTTTATTTTTTATACTTTGTTTTCTAGCATAATTATAATGTCTTTGTTTTGATTTTTTTTTATTTTTATTTTTATATAATTTTCTGGTTATTTTTCGTCCACCTGTTCTTGATGATTGACTAGGAAACAATGTCTTTAATGTATTTCTATATGTTTCTACTGTAATTCTTTTTACACTCTTTGCAAACTTTATTTCACTTTCTTCGATTTTTTTCATTAATGATTGCATTTTTATTTGAATTTTGGCTTTGTCTCTTTTGAGACTATTAAAAAATTTTTTAGTTGCTGAAGCAATTTTACCAACCACTGATGACGTTTGTTCACTTGGTTGCGTTTTCTTATCAAGTTTATCCATTTCTCTTTGTAAATGTGCAAGTTCATTTTCCAATTCAGGAACAGCGTCAGATGTACTAGGAACTACACTTTGTCTTTCTCTACTAGAACGTCTAATTGTTTCTTCTTGCTTAATCGTATCTTCAAGAATTTTTTTAATATTGTCTGAAAATGTTTTTGGCATCTCGTTTAATTTTGCAATATAATAACGGTACATTAATACAACGTTGTCACTTAATTTTATAGGTCTTGAAATAGTTAATAACGACACTGCAGCAGTTAATTCTGTTGATAATTGTATAGGTGCTTGTGGTGCTGGAAATAAATTATCCATTAGGTCTTTATTTACGTCTATTATTTTTATATATGTTTCTAGTTTTTGTTTAAATGACTCAACAGCAATACCATATGATTTTATAAATTGATCAATAATATTAGGTTCATCAAACATGAATGATATTTTTTCTAACAATTTATCACTTGTAATACAAGTATTTTTTATTGAAATATTTTTTAATAAATCAGGATTTATAGTTTGTGATAATGCTTTTCCAACTTCACACTCGATAATATTTTCATAATTTTCATCAAGCATATAATAACTAAGTGCTACTACTATTTTTTTTAATTTTGGTATATTAGTCACTTGTTCTGGAGTTAGTGGTTTAACTGCAAGTTTGTCTGCAAGTTTCTCTGCAAGTTTGTCTGGAACTTGGGCTGGAACTTGGGCTGCAACTTGGGCTGCAACTTGGGCTGGAACTTGGGCTGGAACTAAATTTGGATTTCCATAAAGTTTAATATATATTTCTTTAATTAAGTTGTTATACACTGTTGGTAGATCAACTTGTATATCCTCTTCCAATAGATTGCGTCTATTTGAAATTATTCCTGTATTCTTTTTTCCAATCTCATTTTTTTTTGGTTCAGTTGGTGTATCAGGTTTTATATCTTCTTTATATTTATTATAAAACAATTCAAATTCATCTGCTTGATCTAAATATATATTTGTTGTAGGAGATTGTAAACATGAATATGTTGGGGTATCTTTTTCAATGGATTCTGCTACCAATATTCTGTCTTTTGTTAGTAAGAAAGCAGTTACGCCTTGCATATTTATAGATTCACACGTTAATCTTTGATATTCATCTCCACACGATTTTAAAAAGGATAAAATGGTATAAAAATATTGTTTAAAAATATCAATATTTTGAAAATTATCAAGTTCTCTTTTAAATCTAAAATTTGGATGTGTCATTATAAAATTAACAATGGTAAATAATCGTTTATTTCTAGTATCTGTTTCATTGGTGACTAATTGATTTAAAATATCTGTTTTAACACCTTTATAATTATCAAAAAATTTTTTAGCCGAAATTAATGCGTTACATACACTATTTACTGTGCTGTCCCCAACTTGCCAATCAAATTTAAAACTAGTAGTTGATGTAAATTTTATTCCTATGTGTGGTCCATTAGTTGGAATCATTTCAAATTTCTCTATTATTTTTTCGGTATTAATCCATAATCCTAATAATTTATTTATTCCATACAAAGTAGCAACGCTTATTTGTTGATAATTTGGAGGAACAGTTGGTGTTGATGCTACTCCTTGTGCTACTAGTGGTGCTACTGATGCTGTTGCTGTTTCTTCTGATGATACTGCTGTTTCGCCTGATGCTGATAATACTGATGCTTCTTGTCCTGGTGCTGATGATACTGATGCTACTCCTACTTGTGGTGGAACCAATTCTGCTCCAGTATTTGGTGTAATTGGATCAATTATACGTGCAGGGCTTACAATTTTTTTATTTTTTTCATTAATATTTTTTATTATTTCTTTCATTTCTGTATAATAGGTATCGCCTTTGTTAAAATTAAACATTTCTACACTATGATCTTCCCACAAAGAATACAAACTTTTTCTACTAATACCCAAAGCTATTTCTAAATCATCCACACCCATATCTTCTAAATAATTTTTTAATTTTGAATCTACTACTTTATCTTTGGGAGTATTATCAGATGTAACGTATAAATGATATTTTTTTTCATTATCACCAAGTTTTGTAAACATTCGTTGTCCATCAAAATATTGGTTAATTGAATTTTTAAATTTTTTACTAAGGTTGACATCATCTGTCTCTATTGAAAATCTAACTATTGGAATATACATAAACTTTTGTGTTACATCACCACAATCATTATCTGATAACATTGTATCTATTATGGTAGATAAATAATTTTCTTCTTTATGCGTTTTATTTTTTAAATTACGAAATAATTTTTTGTCAAAATGTTCAGTATCTACAACAGTTTCCGTTGCAATTGTTCCAGAAAAAACACTATTTGAACCATCATCTACAACAGAAAAAGAATCATCAAACCCACGTTTTTTATTACTAGAGCTAACAGAAGCATTTAAAAGATTATCAGGATGATCAGTTAAATATTTCCATCCTTTTTTTACAATTTCAAATATTCCATCATTATAATAAAAACTTTTATCATTCATTACATATTTTTGTGCTCTTCCTGAAGAAAAATCGTGAGACCATTCGTATGAACACTTTACACTTAATAATGGATTAAAATATGTTATGTTTTGACAAGAACCTCCTGACATTTTAATAATTGCATTGCTATATTGGTCACTTGATTTTGATATATCATTTTGATGTGTTATGTTTCTGGATTTATCCGTAGTGTAGTCTTTACCGCCACCTACACCATTTATCTTTTCAGGACCTCTATATGGTTCTATTGAGTCTGACTTCAACATTAAATTCAATTCGTTTAAATTATATCCTAACCATTTTTCAAAATCTTCATCTTCTTTTGTTTTGCTTTGTAAAACATCTAATAATATATTTTTTATGCGGTCTTTTATGTTATACCATTTTGATAGGCATATATCTTTAACATCTAACATAAACACTAAAGTAGGTCCTGCATAATTACACAATATTATGTATGTTATTACATATCTTAAAGATAATTGACATATATCATTTTGAACCTCACAAACGCTATTATCCGCCACCAAATACATAGACATAAACATAAATAAATTTTTATAGTTTTTTACACCATCACTAGGATTGTAAGAATTATAAATAAATTGTTCTAGTGTTTTTAATAATTTTTGTTGTTGTTCTTCTGGACTGTAAATTTTAACCTTTTTAGATGCTGATTCTTGTCGGCTTAATTGTCGGCTTAATGGTCGTTTTTTGTCCAATGTTTGTTCCTCTTCTGGGTTTGAATGAGAATCATCATCTGCTGCCGCAGCAGGGTCTACGTCATCCCACGCACCGTTATCATTTAAATATCCTGCATAATTTGTCTCTATATACGATGTAATATCGTCAACCATTTGTGACACTTGTCTTTCATTTATTGTTGTAATTCCTTTATATGCGTTCAAACAATACCTAAAAGTATCTTGTGGTAGTAAATCAACTACATTGAACATAAATAAATTTTCAGTTTCGTAAAAATCAATAGTTCCATTATTTATTTGATCAAGATTATTTATTTGCTCAAGATTATCCATTAGTAAATGATATACATTTGTCAAGTTTTTGTTAATGTCTGTTATATTATTAAAATTAATATCATCTGTTGTACAAATTTGCATTACATTGGTTTTGATTATTTCTATCGGCTTTAATTTTTTTTTTTGTATTGGTAATGACGATGAATTTCCTGATCTATCGGTCTCCATAGAATGTCTTTTTTGTTTCTTATTTTTATCGTTGTCCTGGATTAGTGGTGATGGCGTTTCATAACCTGAACTCATTTATATAATATAAACATATTATTTAAATATTATAATTTCTATAAACTATTTATTGTTTATCTAAAAAAGTCATAGTAGTGTTTAATGAATCTTTGGCTGTTTTTAAAATGCTTAAATTATTTAGCCCCTCAATATTCGCTTTTATATCTCCATCTAGTTTCATATTTAAGCTTTGTTTAATCATTAAATACCCAATATAATCATCTAAATTAATTATTGCTGATTCATAATCTTTTCTATATTTGGCTACTAACAATTCGTCTTGTAATTTAACTACCTGTGCCTTAATAGCTGCCGCGTATGATGGTGCGGTTCCTGCTTCGCCAGAAGAAGGTGGGGTGACTGAAGTACCATCTGGATTAGTTAAACCCTCAATAACAGATGTTTGCAATTGAAACATCTTAACAACCATATAAATAATAAAAAAACCAACAATCAAAATTCCTACAATTTTAAAAAACTCGTCCTGCTTCATATATATATCCACTTTTAAAAAAAGTGGGGCAAAACATCTATTTTTACTTTTTCATATTTAAAATCTTTAATTTTTGTTGCCAATATACACTCTAGATAGTCTTCAGTCATTGCACAACACAATGTAAAACACAACCACATATCCGCATCGTCTGGTTGTAGCGTGAATAATCTGCCGTAGAATTGCTTCGCCTAGAAAGAATAAAAGTAATAAAAAAAACGAAATCATCTTTGCGATAAAATTGAAGTACCAATAACAAATTTTGACATTGGATATTTTAGTTTACATTGTTCAATGCAATTAAAAAAAGCAATAGTATCAGGCGGATGAGTGTGAGAAATATATGCTAGTTCAAATATCGCTTTTTCTTTAATAAATTTGTTATATGCATCAATTAATATTAATTGATCTTTTTCGTTATTATATTCTTCTAAATTGGGTTTTATAATACATCTATCAAATTTATAAGTATTAATTTCAAACAGTCCTCTACTTGAAGGACAAAATTTATTTTGAAATTCTTGAAAAGACATAACTGTTTCTATTAATGTTGAAATATTAAATACTTTACACATTGAATTGCCATCTGTCAAAAAACAAATATGTGACATATATTAAAATATAATTTATTTTTAAGTTTTTTGTAAATAAATATTTATATATATTATTTACTTATATAAATATTGCAATTATGTAAACGTATATTTTGGACGTTTTTAGTAAATAAATTATTTTTCTAATTTTTTTAATCGTTTATCAAAACTATCTATTTTATCCATCATTTCTTTATGTCTAATAATAGGTATTATATAATAATTATAAATTGGGATACTAGTAGCAATTATTGAAATACCTCCAATAATACCTATAAACATTTTTTCCTTCATTTAATAATTATAACTTATATATTGTATTTAAATAATTTATATTTCAATTTTTATTATGAAATGACCGTTTTCACAAGTTAGGAATTGTCTAAAAAGACTACATTTTTAAATACTTGATAATATTAGCAATTGCGGTTTTACTGATTTTTCTACTTTTACCATTGGGGTCAGTAGTACAAATATTAGATAAACAATCTTCGTCTTCTTGAATAGACTTGATTAAATTTGGTAAAGTTTTAAATTGTGATAAAATGGATAAAGCGGAAGCTGAACTTATACCAGGAATTTGACATAACATAATTTCACCAATATTATCTGCAGTAACATTTTCCTTTTTAACCTTTTTGATTACTGAGCAATAATCTTTTTCGGATACTATTTTTTCTTCATTATTATTCTCATTATTAATCACATTATTTTGCTCATCTAACAATGGGTCTATTTCTTTTGTTAACCTAGGTTGTATAGTATTAGAATAAAACCCAATTTTACCCTTTTTTAAATCATTAACGAGTTTATAAACCATATTACACGAAATAACCGCTGTTTCAAATATATTATTTGAACGCATAACAGAAAACCCTTTAAAATATTGAATAGAGAACATGGCTGAATATAAAGTTTGTTTGTCAATACGCGCTTTAAATGTATTAAAATTATGCATATCCCCTTCAATCAAATAAATTATATTATGATTATGATGATGTATTCCATTTAGACGATATGATTGCTCATCATAACGACCATCTTTAATACTGGCTGCTAAATCAGTTAACGTTTTTCTTTCAATAATAACACAATCATTTGTTCCATCGTTAATAATAATATCTCCTAAAGGAAGTGTTTCTGAAATTAATTTGATATCTTTAAATTTAAGATTTTCTTCAATCACTTTTTGACATTTAATAAACAATTCTTGTTCTCGCGTATCAATCTTAATGATCATTATAATAATTTAATAAAGTAAGTTATCATTAAATTATTATTTTATAATATATATTAATTTTTAACAATTATAATTATTTAATATCTTCTAATTGCTCTTAAGGCTGACTGAGAAGGGTTAGAAAAATTACCAACACATACTAATCCGTATTGAGTATTAGTTGCTCTAATTAAATTAGGATTAGAACTAATAAAGGTGCCAATTGTAGGCGCTAGACCCGATTTTTTCGAGCCACCACAAATATTTGTTCTATTAACAATAGACGCTTGATTGCGCGCACTTCGACTTCCGCTCATGTAGACCATCTTTATAAACTAACATAATATAAAAAAATTTTAAAAGTATTAATTAATTAATCTAAATATTTCCAAATAAAACCTCCTGCGGTATTTTGTTTTTTATATAATACTTGTTTAATAGAAGATACTTTTGTTTCTCTCATTGCTTCAACAATTGAACCAAATTCCTTAATTAATTTTCCGTCCAAAGTATATTGCCCAATTTTTCTTGTAAATACTTTAATAAGACCAGCGTTATGATTATATTGATTATTTTCTTGTATCGTACACCATTCTAAATTAATAACCGAATTGTTAGTTTTGTTTCCATCTATATGATTAATAATTGGCTTTAATTGTGGATTTTCAATAAATGTCGACGCAACTAAATGATGTAATGAATATTTTTGTTTATTTACTCTTACATAAATATATCCTGAATGATGTGGTTTATAATTTTCCATAATAATTCCTTTTGAATTTTTAAATCTTCCTAAAGAAGAAACATAATAATCATCAAATAATTGTCCTTTACACCCTTGAAGATTTAAAATAGCACCTTTGTGCCAAATCAAAAAGGTTTATCCATTACAGGAATGTGTAAATTTTGGTTATGGAATTTCTTCTAAAATTCCTGAAGTTTTAGGGTAAAGGTTAAATGAATTTCCTCACTCACTTGCCTTTTTATAAGACAGAAGAAATTCCCTTACAAGAGTAATTCATCATAGACTTCTTACTATTCATTACTAATTTAATTACTTAAAATGTCTTTAAGTAGTTTTAGTCTCAATTTAAATCTTCAAGGGTGTAATTGTTATATTTTTCCAAATTTCATTTTCTAAATTAGGTTGTTCATATAAAACCCATTTAAACCCACACGAAGATTTATACCTTCCATTTAAAGCATAACTAATATTTCCAGTTGCGTTATGTATTGCTGGTGAATGACCATTATCAACACACCAAGCAGATGCATCGCAAATAGAGTTATATAATTCTATTTTTTTCCCTTTTAAAAGGTGGATTAACTCCATCTAGAATTAAAATCTTCTAACAAATCACCTCGTTCCACAAATTTATGAATATTTTTAGGACGATAATAGTAAGCAATTAATTCGTCTTTAATTCCCGTGGATTCCATATGTTCAGTCATTTTTTCATAATCATAAGTAAAGATGGCTGGATTTTCTGATAACCCAACCCAATTAATTTTGTCTGGATTTTGTTCTAAAATATGTATGGCTGCTGGATTTATTGATAACCAATACCAATGAATTTTGTCTAGGTTCTGTTCTAGAATATGAATGGCTGCTGGATTGCTTGATAAATATTTCCAATTAATTTTGTCTGGATTTTGTTCTAAAAGATGAATGGCTGCTGGATTTCTTGATAACCAATCCCAATTAATTTTGTCTGGATTTTGTTCAAGCGCTTTGCTTATTAAATGAATGGCTTTAGGATTTATTGATAACCACCACCAATTAATTTTGTCTGGATTTTGTTCTAAAATATGTATGGCTGCTGGGTTTACTGATAACATTTCCCAATCAATTTTGTCTGGTTTTTGTCTTAACACTTTTCTTATTAAATGAATGACTAATGATATATATGATAATTTATTTCTATTAATTTTGTCTGGGTTTTGCTTCAACTCATTGCTTATTAAATGAATGGCTGCTGGGTTGAGTGATAACCGATGCCAATTAATTTTGTCTGGATATTGTTCTAGCGCTTCGCTTATTAGATGAATGGCTGCTGGATTTTGTGATAACCAATACCAACTAATTTTGTCTGGATTTTGTTCTAACATATGAATGGCTGCTGGATTTTTTGATAAGTAAGACCAAATAAGTTTCTCTAAAGGAATCCAATCTTGTAATTTTAAAAATCGGTCTATCATAATATTAATATATGTATTAACAAGGAGAATAAAAAAACGATTCAATTTTTTCTCCCTTTTAAAAGGTGGATTAACTCCATCTAGAATTAAAATCATCTAACAAATCACCTCGTTCCATAAATTTATGAATATTTTCAGGACGATAATAATATGCAATTAATTCATCTTTAATTCCAGTGGATTCCATATGTTCAGTTATTTTTGCATAATCATAAGTAAATATGTTTGGATTGAGTGATAACGTATACCAATAAATTTTGTCTGGGTTTTGTTCCAAAATATGAATTGCTTTAGGATTTTCAGATAACAAATACCAATGAATTTTGTCTTGATTTTGTTCGAGTAAATGAATAGCTGCTGGATTTTTTGATAACATTTGCCAATAAATTTTGTCTTGATTTTGTTCTAATAAATGAATGGCTGATGGATTTAGTGATAACCATTCCCAATCAATTTTGTCTGGATTTTGTTCTAATAGATGAATGGCTGCTGGATTACGTGATAACCCATACCAATTAATTTTGTCCGGATTTTGTTCTAAAATATGAATGGCTGCTGGATTTTGTGATAACCAATCCCAATCAATTTTGTCTAGATTTTGTTCTAGAAGATGAATCGCTGCTGGATTTTCTGATAACCATTTCCAAACAATTTTGTCTAAATTTTTTTCTAAAATATGGATGGCTGCTGGATTTCTGGATAACATAAACCAATTAATTTTGTCTGGATTTTGTTCCAAAATATGAATGGCTGATGGATTTTTTGATAAATACCACCAATTAATTTTGTTTAGATTTTGTTCTAACAATTGAATCGCTGCTGGAGTTTGTGATAACACAGACCAATTAAGTTTCTCTAAAGGAATCCAATCTCGTAATTTTAAAAATTGTTCTGTCATAGCATTAATATATGTATTAACAAGGAGAGTAAAAAACGATTCAATTTTTTCTATATTTTTAAAGGTGGATTAACTCCATCTAGAATTAAAATCATCTAACAAATCACCTCGTTCCATAAATTTATGAATGTTTTCAGGATGATAATAGTAAGCAATTAATTCGTCTTTAATTCCCGTGGATTCCATATATTCGGTTATTTTTGCATAATCATAAATAAATATAGCTGGATTTCGTGATAACTGAGACCAATCAATTTTGTCTGGCTTTTGTTCCAACGCTTTGCTTATTAGATGAATTGCTACTGGATTGCATGATAACCGTTGCCAATCAATTTTGTCTGGATTTTGTTCTAATATATGAATGGCTGCTGGATTGCTTGATAAATATTTCCAATTAATTTTGTCTAGATTTTGTTCTAACAAATGAATTGCCGCTGGATTTTTTGATAACTCAAACCAATCAATTTTGTCTAGATTTTGTTCCAATAAATGAATAGCTGCTGGATTTCTTGATAAATAAAACCAATTAATTATGTCTGGATTTTGTTCTAACAAATGAATCGCTGCTGGATTTCCTGATAACAGTTTCCAATCAATTTTGTATTTATTTTGTTCTAGCGCTTTGCTTATTAAATGAATGGCTGCTGGATTTTTTGATAACAAATACCAACAAATTTTGTGTGGATTTTGTTCTAACGCTTTGCTTATTAAATGAATGGCTGCTGGATTTATTAATAACCCATACCAATTAATTTTGTCTAGGTTTTGTTCTAAAATATGAATGGCTGCTGGATTGATTGATAACAAATCCCAATTAATTTTGTCTAAATTTTGTTCCAAAATGTGAATTGCTTTAGGATTTTCTGATAAACGATGCCAAATAAGTTTCTCTAAAGGAATCCAATCTCGTAATTTTAAAAATTGTTCTGTCATAGCATTAATATATGTATTAACAAGGAGAGTAAAAAAGAAATTCAATTTTTTTCCCTTTTAAAATGTGGATTAACTCCATCTAGAATTAAAATCATCTAACAAATCACCTCGTTCTATAAATTTAAGAATATTTTCTGGATGATAATAATATGCAATTAATTCGTCTTTAATTCCAGTGGATTCCATATATTCTCGCATTTTATCGTAATCATAAGTAAAGATGGCTGGATTTTCTGATAACCCAACCCAATTAATTTTGTCTGGGTTTTGTTCCAAAATATGAATTGCTTTAGGATTTTCAGATAACAAATACCAATTAATTTTGTATAAGTTTTGTTCTAAAATATGAATTGCTTTAGGATTTTTTGATAACCAACGCCAATTAATTTTATCTGGATTTTGTTCCAAAATATGAATGGCTTTAGGATTTTTTGATAACCAAGGCCAATAAATTTTGTCTAAATTTTGTTCTAGTAAATGAATTGCTGCTGGATTTTCTGATAACATTTGCCAATCAATTTTGTCTGGGTTTTGTTCCAAAATATGAATAGCTGCTGGATTTCCTGATAACCACCACCAATTAATTTTGTCTGGATTTTGTTCTAGTAGATGAATTGCTGCTGGATTTAGTGATAACCATTCCCAATCAATTTTGTCTGGATTTTGTTCTAGCGCTTCGCTTATTAGATGAATGGCTGCTGGATTTTCAGATAACCAAGGCCAACAAATTTTGTCTCGATTTTGTTCTAGAAGATGAATTGCTTTAGGGTTCATTGTTAACATACACCAATCAATTTTGTTTAGATTTTGTTTCAAAAGGTGAATTGCATTTGGGTTCATTGATAAACGACGCCAAATAAGTTTCTCTAAAGGAATCCAATCTCGTATTTTTAAAAATTGTTCTGTCATAG
>Ga0315900_10004990_pt1 | contig 18425 bp, 33 predicted proteins | sample LakEriMetagenome_FD_203521 | JGI IMG/M metagenome (GOLD analysis project Ga0315900, IMG submission 203521) | Freshwater fungal communities from buoy surface, Lake Erie, Ohio, United States - Buoy 12 MA114 | ecosystem: Environmental > Aquatic > Freshwater > Lake > Lake biofilm | place: USA: Lake... | reverse complement strand
GTTAGAGTCTTTGCAAAATCCTGCCTCTAGCGCCAGTTTGATGATGTCGTCGCAAATCATACCTCCCCCCTCGCCCGAATCGCGGCGGCACAATCATTTCCATTGGCATGCATCCACCCATCACACAACTTCGCACACGCCTCCCGCTCGGCTGCGGCAACAAGGGCGGCGAAGCGTTCAAGCGCGGCATCGTCAAAAAGCCAAGCGTCACCCATAGGCATTTCAGAAACGTAACCGCCAGCCTCTCGGGCCATTCGGATGATGTCGTCGCCGGTCATGGCTTCTTGACCCCCTGTGCGAGAGCGAAAAACTTCTCCAATTTCTGCACTGTGATATGCGTGCTGCTCGTTCCAAATACAATCCCGGCTTTCTCAGCAAGTTTGATCACGTTATATAACTCGCCGCCTTCCAGCGACCGGGCGCACTCTTCGCAATGTGTTTTCTTGCGTAGCCGTGGGTAGAGGTTGCAGTAGTCACAAGTCAGTTCCTTGTCCATCCACTGCCAGCCGAAGCATAGTCGCATCATGGCACGGTGGAATGCGTGGGGTTTACGGGTTACTCCAAACTGCTGGACACCCTCCGCGCCCGGCAGTAGCCACCGGCCTAGTTCTTTCTTTTGGTGCACAGATGTCATTTCAACCTCCGTAGTACTTCAGAACAATCTTGAACACATCAATATGACGCTGTATCTCAGCAACGTCTTCAGCCTTGTCCATGTAAAATATACAAACACCCTTGCCACTCTTTCTGGCCTTCAAGTCACGCTTCAATGAGTCCAGTACGCTCTTAAGATCACCGCGAATAATTGCGTCCAAACCCTGCGAGCATATTTCTACTTTCATGTCATACGCCCCACAAAGAAGCCCACCGTAAACACAACCACCGACAGCGCAATCTCCGCCACCATCACCTTATCGCCCAGCTCCTCACGGTCTCGCTCCATCTGCTTGATCTTCTCCTCAAGATCGCGAATGTCCGCCCGCAGCCGGTCTTGTGAATATTCAAGCTTCACCAGTACTGCCCTCCCAACTTGCGACGACTACACGCCCAATTAGGCGGCGGTACTTGATCCCAGTCGCGCCAAAATCTAACGCGCAGTCTCGCCTTCCAATTTTGATACCAGTTCATTTGGATCCGTCCTCGCCAGTTCGATTTCTAACAATCGTATTTCGCGTTGCTTTGCGTAAATCTGCTCCAGAATCACTTCGGCTTTGGTCTTTCGCCACCGCCCGGAAGCTACTCTGCTGTCTGATTGATCGTCTCGCTCTTTCGATTCCATCGCATAACTCCCGTATAAGAGTCTGTATCTGCCTTCGCTGCCGATCACGCCGCCGCTTTTCTAACCAAGACCTCGCCTGCTCTGCCGTCGCCTTCTGAGTCGGGCCGGACTTGCGCCGATACGAGCACTTGCCAGCATGCTCAACCCCACATTCTGAGCAACGGCGCACCACCTTCTGAGCAAGCCCACGCGCAGTACGCCAGTCACTCATCCATCTCTTCCTCAATACAGCGGCTGAAGTCCTCATCACCACAATTTGGGCAATGCTGCGTGACGCACACCACCTCACTCGACACCGCGCTGCCGTAGTGAATCAGATCCGTATGCTCCTGAATGTACGGCTCGCTAAATTCATGTTGGCATTCGCCACACTTAAACCATGTCATCGCATCACCTTGTCCAAAAAGAAACTAAAGGCTTTTAAGTACTGCTCGCCCTCGACCACAACACGCGCCACTTCTTGCTGCGCCACTTGCTCTAGCTTTTGCTGCACTTCCGCATACTCGCGATAGCCACGATCCAGTTCCTGTGATTCCATCTCGTTGTCCATGTGCTCTCTCCTGTAGAGTGCTATTGAAAACAACCGGCTTGAGTCTATGCCTAGCCGATATAAGAAACAACCCCCTTGCGTAAAAAGGTTGCCTTTGCCCGTTGCCCTGCGGTATCGTTGCCGATATGAAAGCCGCAGATTTCGTCGGAATGCTCTTCTTGGCCCGTGATGTCGCCCATAGCGTCCATCTCAATACGCGCTCTTATGCGGTTCATAAGGCCACACAAAAGTTCTATGAGGGCCTGCCAGACTTAGCCGATTCATTCGCAGAAGCCTATCAAGGTCGCCACGGTCTAATCGGCCCCATCTCGCTCATGTCCGCCAACAAGAATCGTGACCTTGTGGAGTTTCTGGAAGACCAGATCGACCAGATCGCTGCCGGACGGTATGACTTCTGCGACCACAACGAAACCGCTATCCAGAACATCATTGACGAAATTGTGGGTCATTATTTGTCAGCAATTTATAAGCTGCGGTTCTTAAGCTGATCCCGTCGCCGGTTATTGCGCCGTAAATTGCAGCAAGGTATTCGGCACCAACATCGCCGTCTTACGCATCAGCCGGGGATAAATTAACGTATAAAAGGGCGCACCCAACCCCGCTAGCAGATTCATCGCGTTCGCTACGCCTTTTTCGATCCCAACGAAGTCGTCCGCCACAAACACCGTCCGGTCGTGCATCAACTTCTTAATTAACGGCACATCATCCGCTGCCAATCGACCGTCGATATAAAACAAGTCCACCCGCGTACCCGATCCCACCAAACTTTGGAACATTTGCGTCGAGGTCTGCTTAGGATATTGACACACCCCCACCGCGTTGCTGAAAAGGGGCAATTTGATGTCGTTTGAAACATCGCAAGTGTGAATCATCCCGCCGTCCTGCATGACCTTAGCCATCGCAGCCGTTGAGCGGCCGATAAACGTCCCAATTTCAGCCACCGTCACCGGCTGAAAATGGCTCACGATTTCCTGCAAGTCGGCAATGTCCTGCCGGTCGAGCGAGCCCGTATTATAGTCCGCCCTGTCGCGCAACCCGTCCAGTTCGTCAAACAGCCCGCCTAGTCCGTTAATAGACTTAGAACGCAGCCGTCGCCAGACCATCTCGCTCAACATTACGCGATCAATCGTAATCGGGTTCATAACCACCTCCAGAATATAAAAATCCCTATTGCAAATATCACAAGCCATAAGGCCGCTAACTCAGCAATCGCAACGTCGGTCGGGGTCATGCGGCCTCCAGAATCTTTAAAGCCTCTCGCTTACACCGCGCAATTGAAACTTCATCCATTTGCCCGGCAATCTGCTCGGCCAATTCCGTAGCCGCTTCGCATGCCTCATCGCTCGGTGCGGTCAGGGCTAACGTCAGGGCTAGGGTCAACGCTTCACAACTGTTCATGGCGCATCCTCGTCAGCCTCTTCGATCCAGTACTCGTCCTCAGCAAAGCGCAAGATCACCGCACTACCACTCAGCGAATCGCTCGCCCTAATTTCAAGATAAGGCGGACAAGATTCCTCGGCCTTCGCAGCCCATGCGTTCAACTCAACCGAGTGCATCGGCGGATACTTAAAATTAGCTCGCAGCCAATCCCGCAACCGTTGCATGCCTTTCTCGTTTAACGTGTTCATTGTGCGTCCCCCGTGGCCTTCGCAATCACCGCCAGAATCTGCCGCTCGACACGGTTGGCATCGGTGCCGTCCGCATCCGGGTTGTTAAGAAGCGCAATCACCTCGTGCAGCATGGCCAACATCTGCGGCGCAGCAACCATTAACCGAACGTCGGGAATGTTCGTAGCGTAAACGCTAGCCACATCCATCCCGTTCTCGCCGATCACTCTGTCCGCTCTATCGATACGGTCAGACTGAATCACTTCCCACGGGCCGGGAGTGTGTTGTGTAGTCATTGTGTGCTCCTGTAAAAAATGGGCGGTTGGTAGTCCCGCCCTAGTTGGCTCACGAATTAACTGCTTTGAGTGCTCTATAAAAGTTCTCGCTATCGCGCTCTTCGCGTGTTTTGTTTCGCGGTAGGTCACCCGGCACCGTCGCCCAATAACCGCCCAAACACTTAAATTCCATTTGAGCTCCAGATACGTCGATCAGCACCACGCCGCCGTCGCCGTGGCTGTCCGTCTCTGTTAATACGCTGTCCGCGTTCCAGATGCCGAAAGCCAAGTTTCCTGTATCGCCGTTGGTACACTCCTGCACCAAACGAGCCGCCGTGTATTGAACATCACCGCTACGATCGTACATACGCTCGCGCAGCCGGGAGCAAATGTCCCGCACCTCATCGCCAGACCAGTGACAATAAATGACCGGCGAAAAGTGCTCACCGCGCACTACTTGAAACAATACTCGCTCGCCCATGTTTGCTATCTCCGTTTCAGCCTTTTAAGTAAGACTTGATTGATGAATAGGTGTACTTGATGCCAAGTGCCTTACAGGTGCGCTTGATGCCCTCGCCGTCTTTGTTGGCGGCTCCCGATATAAGACCGTCTGTCATGCGAGTAGCCAAAGCCTCCGGCGTCATCCGCGCAGCCGCCATTGCATATTCAGGCGTGTTAAAAAGGGCGCGGTATTGCTCGGTCAGTAAGTCACGAAACCGTTGTGCTTGTGTCATGGTCTTTTGCTCCTGTTGCGTGTTTAGCGTGTTCAATCGATAGGGCCATCATACGCAAGCGGGTTGTGTAATCAAGCCCATCGAATTAGACGACCACTAGGCGGTTGCTTCCAGTTCCTTGATCCGTTGCCGGAGGCGGTCAACCTCAGTTTGCAATACCCTATTTTGAGTCGCGAGCTGAGACACCGGATCCACATAAGCCATCGAAACCAAATACAACCCGCGACCCGCCTTCTCTGCCTCGCCGCGCAGTACATACCGATCCAAACATTGGCGGCATGACCCGCGATCACCCGTTACTCGATTCCCAAACATCTCCACGGCCTTGGCATATACCTGCTTCACCGTCGCCGGTTCGCTGAATGCCGCAAGCGCCTCAAAGTACACCGATACATTTGCCATGGTTTTACCCTCAAAGTGACTAAGAATGTGAATAAGTGACGCCATCACTTACTTAGGCGTTATACCATCACTTATTCACTTTTTTACTATAAGATAAGTAACTTACTGAAGCAACATAAGTTCGTGTCGCTAAGAATTAATTGGCCGCCGATAGTAATAATTCGTCGCCGGTAGGTGTTTGAAAAGATTAGGTTAAACGGTGATTTTGACGGATAAAACGATTTTTTCTATTTCTTTCCTAGGTCTAAGGGAAAAGACAAACAAAGGGCTATAGGGAGGAGGGTGAAAGGAAAGGGTGTAAGGAAAGAAATATAAAAAAGATAATAATTAAGAATTCTCTCTATTTTTAGTAGTCCTTTCAATCACTTAGCAGTGGTCAATTATTTTTAGCGCAAGCGAAAAGGGGCTAGAATTAATTACGAAAGAATTGCACGGCAACGGTAAGCCAGTATAAGATGGCCCCTAGTTGGCCCAATATACGGGCATGGCGATATAAGGCGATATAAGGCCGCTTAAGAGGTTTTAACGCATGAGCAAGGGTAAGGGTGCGGGTAGCGATAAGGCCGCTGTAAAGACCGCTGAGGCCGATATAAGACAGGGCGATATAAGACAGATATATGCCGATATAACACCGCAATATCAGAGTGATATCACACCGATAACGCCTATAAATGACAGTCGGCGGCACCCCGACTCCACCCTATCGGCAGCGGTAGCGTCTATGTCGTTCGCCGGTTTCGATGCCCGCCGCATCTGCTCCGCCCTGCGAATCAGCCCCAACACACTGCACAGCCACTACCAAGATGAATTTGAAAACGGATGCTCGCGCATGGTTGACCGCATCGCCGGCTCACTAGCACAGCGAGCACTAGCGGGCTCAGATACCGCAGCCATTTTCCTGCTAAAAACTAGGGGCGCTGGCAAGTTTACAGAGAGGCAAACGCTCGACGTCAGCGTAGAGGTCACACACAAGGCGGAGCTTGTGACCGAGCTTGCGGGCATGATCGGCCGCGGTATCACGATAGACGCAGAGCCCGTAGACGAAAAAAAGGGGGCATGACGCCCCCTCAGTGTCGCCATGTTGAGCCCGCGCTAGTTTATTAAAGTCTCAAGCGTAACGGGTTGCCCGCCGGGCGCTACGGGTTGCGGCGCGTCAATAATCGCGGGCTGCCCGCCGTTGTCTGGAGTCTCGCCTAAGGCCAGACAAGCCGCTATGTAGCGCACTCGCTCAGATAAGGGGCCGCTATAGTTTAGAGCTACGTCCGTCGCTGTTTCTGTGTCGGGAACTAAGATGGCGTTCAAACAATCGCCACGCCAGTAGTTTTTGATGCGCCCTAAGTTTGCATCTGGCCCTATCACGTTTTCAAGGTACCAGCTCAGCCAGTGCCCGCCCTTTGTAATGTGCTCCGCATCCCATGTGCGTATCACGATAACGTCGCAGTTTCTTTTGAACATATGTGCAATCTCCGGTTAGATGCTAGACGCATCCCGCAAGGCCCTAGGATTGCGCCCAAGGCCCTGCAGGCTGCGGACTAGGCCGCGATTGCGTATTGGCTGGCGAGAGCTTTTAGTGCCTTCTGTTTCAGCGCGTCACCCGCCCCTAGCTGAGTGCTAGCAAACCGGGCACCCTTTGCGCCATCGTTTTCGGTGTCTCTAACTGTGGCCGCGTGATCAACGTAGTACGTCACGGCATTCAAAAGGCCGTAGGCCGTGCCGTCAGCACTCGCAAGGTTAGCACCCGGACTTTTACGGTAGGCCGTCACAAGGGCGCGCAGGTTGTTTTCGGCCTTAGTGCTCACCAGCTTGCTGCCCTTTGCGTCAACCTTGCCAATCTCCGCCGGGTTGATGTCAAGCAAACCAGCCAAAAAGTCTAGCGCGGTTTGATTGTCCACTTTAACGCGGGCCAGCGCGTGCCATTGCTCGCTGGTGATTCGGTGTTGCTCACCCAAAAGGCCAAAGGCCCGCGCCAGTCCCGCGCTATCGAATTGCGTCGAGTGCTTATTTTTGTAGCCCTTTTCGAGCGCATCGCGATCAACCATCCGCATGGTATTGGCGCAGACTTGCCGCACGGTAGTCGCTACTAGGTCAGTAGCGCGTGAGCCGTCGAAACTAGTCTGCAATCGAATGTAGCTATCGACCGCATCGCCGCCGGGCATTAAAAAACCGTAGTCGGGCCCGAGCTTCGCCATACACCACACGATGCGCCCGCCCCTCACAGCTCCGGCGGTTTCAATTGAAAGTCCATTGTCGCTGAGAAAATCCGCAAAGAACTCCATGATTTCGCGCGGCTGGTGGACGTTATAGCGATTCTCAGAGACCACGCCCAAGGCCGCACCCGTGTCGCTACGGTAGAGCACAGACTGATTTTCAAAGCTCATGGCCCGCCCGTCGCTGGTGTTATAGATGACGGGGGCGCGGTTTGCATTCCAATTCAGCCCAGCCTTTTGGGTGATAGTGTCGATACTGTCGCCGCGTTCGATGGATTGTCCAAGGCCGTGCCAAGCTGAGGCCGCGCCGCCTACCGCCGCGAATGCATAGATCCCGGTGCTGTTGTCAATTTCATGTGCCATTGTCTTAACCTCTTTTGAGTGTTGATTGTGTCGCCGTCAATTGACGGCATAGGAATATTAATTCAGCGCAACCCGATTGTGCAAACACATTTTGCGTTGTCCATCGTGCGGTTACTTTTGAGCATTTGGGTTTACTCATTATATATGGCGCTGACCAAGCGCTAGCGGGTTGCGTATAACCGCACTAGACGGCCTATTGGCGGACTTAGGCCAACCCGCCACCTTGGTATCAACTCGCCGGGAAATCGGTTTTCCACAGGTTATCCACAGGCTGTAAGTCATTGATTCTATAGGTTGTTTTTCTGCAACAATCCTGTGTATATCCTGTGGATAAGTACCAGGCCTGCAAGTTGCTAACAGGTTATGCACAGCAGTCTATCGATCGCAATATGCGCCAATATGTAACGTGGCTGGCAGGTACCATCGGGGGCCGGTAGGCTGATCGGCAATTGACGCGAGCGGGGGGCGGGCGGGCGCACGTTTTTGACGGGGGGGGTGTAGGGTCCCATCTGCGGTATTCACCCTCCGGGTCCCCCGCTACTTTTTGCAACGCTACCGACTTGTGTTATTCTCGCTACATGCTTTATACCGGCGCGGGGCCCCTACCCCGACACACTTACTGTTATGTGGAGCCTCATACCTTTGGCAACGCTGAGTGGCTACGGGTAGCGTGGTTTGGGTTGGTATCTCATCCCGGCAGGACTTGGGGTTGTCATGTGATGTTGGAGTGCGGGGCGGTGTACCGGAACGTACCGTTTCACAAACTTGCACACAAACCCACAGGGACCCCTTGGGACCCCAGCGACGCTCAGACATGGGATTGTTACGGCATTCATTTCAGCGCGACCGAGTATCCGTTTTTGGAAGGGACCCGTATTCGCACTCGGCTACGATCCAAGCAGGAGCACATAGGGACGTACATGTTCACGGTGATTCCGATGTTGGATGGCTTTAGTGCGGAGCCTGAGCAGAGCAAGGAGTTTTACTTCATCAAACTAGACAACGGGCGTTTTACGGCGCAACCTACGAATCATTTGTTGGTACAGGACAAGTCGTTTATTACCGAGTCGTCTTGGCCCAAGTTAAGTCGTCAAACTAGCATTTGGAGTGTTGACCATGGCAGCGAAGAGTAAGGTAAACGCGGCGGGCAATTACACGAAGCCTGAGATGCGCAAGAAGTTGTTCAACGAGATCAAGGCGAGTGCCACTCAGGGCACGGCAGCGGGCCAATGGTCAGCTCGCAAAGCTCAGTTACTGGCTAAGCGGTACAAGGAAAAGGGCGGTTCGTACCGAGACTAAGCCATGAAAGCACCGCAAAAATCTCTTAAAGACTGGACCGCTCAAGAGTGGCGAACCAAATCTGGCAAGCCCTCATCGAAGACGGGCGAGCGTTATCTTCCGAAGGCGGCGATTGATTCGCTTTCCCCGCAGGAGTATGCGTCTACGACGAGGGCCAAGCGCGAGGGCAAGGCCAAGGGCAAGCAGTTTGTTCCCCAGCCCTCAAAGATTGCCAAGAAGACTGCGCGTTTCCGTTAAGTATGAGCCAACCGGCCACGAAACCGGCCATGCAGAAGCCGTTGACGCAGAAGGAGCTGATTAAGAAGCTCAACGAGTTATCTGTTGAGGACTTAGAGGCTCTCCTCGCGCACACCAAATGGGAGCAGTCTCGGCACAAGCATCAGGTTCCTCCGGGCGGCTTATGGACGGTGTGGTTGATGTTAGCGGGTCGTGGTGCGGGCAAGACTCGTGCGGCGGCGGAGTGGACTTGGTGGGAGGCGTATCAGAATCCTGAGACTCGTTGGTTGGTGTGTGCGCCGACTTCTGCGGACATTAGAGACACTTGTTTTGAGGGTGATTCGGGGTTAATTAGTGTCATTCCGGAGAAGTTGGTCAAGGAGTACAACCGTTCGCTTTCGGAAATCATTTTGGTTAACGGGTCGTTCATCAAGGGCATATCGGCGGAGACGCCGGATCGGTTGCGTGGTGGTCAGTGGCATGGTGCGTGGACGGACGAGTTAGCGGCATGGCAATACGATCAAGAGGCGTGGGACATGATTATGTTTGCGCTTCGATTGGGCAAGCATCCGCGTATTGTGGCGACGACGACACCGAAGCCGAAGGCATTGATTCGGGATTTGATTGAGCGTGACGGGGCGGATGTTCACGTTACGAGGGCATCGACTTACGAAAACATTGCCAATTTGGCTCCGACGTTCCAGCAGCAGTTGTTGAAGTTTGAGGGTACGACGCTTGGTCGGCAGGAGATTCACGCTGAGGTATTGAATCCTGAGGATCAGGGGATTATTCGGCGTTCTTGGGTGAATTTGTGGCCAGCGAAGAAGCCGTTGCCGGTGTTGGAGCACATAGTGATGTCGTTGGACACGGCATTTACGGAGCAGACGCGGGACAAGAAGACTTCTGACGCGGACCCGAGTGCGTGTGTGGTGTTGGGATTATTCCATCAGGACGACAAGCCGAACATTATCTTGCTGGATTGTTGGGAAGATCGGTTAGGGATGCCTGATTTGATCAAGCGGATTCATCGGGAGCGTGAAGTTTATTACGGTGGGGAGGAGCAGCGGCCTGTAATTCGTCCTTTGGTGGGTCCGAACCGTACTCAGGGTTTTGGTCGGCGTCCGGACACGATTGTGATTGAGGACAAGGGCAGCGGAATCAGTCTTCGGCAGTTATTGACTCGCGAGGGCATCATTGCGCATGCGTACAACCCCGGAAAGGCGTCGAAATTGACTCGTTTGCACATGGTTTCTCATCTTTTTGCGAGTGGGATGGTGTGGTTTGTGGAGTCTGAGAAGCGCAGGGGGCAGGCTAGGAGCTGGGCGGAGCCGCTTTTGTATCAATTGTGTGCATTTTCGGGTGAGGGAAGCATTCGACACGACGATTTGATGGATGCGTGCACACAGGGATTACGTTTCTTGGCTGACAGGGATATGATAAGTGTGAGCAAACCCAAGCCGTTGCAACCGAGGCTGATTGTGAACGAGCGGCCAAGAGGAAACCCGTATGGCGTCTGACAGTGAAAACACGATTAAGGGTGCCCAAGAGGAATTGGGCGAGATGTTTGAGCTGCCCGAGGAGGCAGCGGAGGTTGAGGACACTGAGGACGGCGGTGCGATAGTCATTCTTGAAGAAGAGTCTGTTGTTTCTGTCAAGGAGATGGAGTTTTACGCCAATTTGGCTGAAGAGTTGCCCGAAGGCGACATGGATGAGTTGGCGCAGAGCTTGGTAGGGTTGATTTCCAAGGACAAGGAAGCGCGAAAGAAGCGCGACGAGCAGTATGAAGAGGGGATTCGACGGACGGGACTTGGAGATGATGCACCGGGCGGCGCTTCGTTTCAGGGTGCAAGTCGAGTTGTGCACCCCATGCTCACGGAAGTCTGCGTGGACTTCTCTGCCCGCGCTATTAAGGAGATTTTCCCTGCTGAGGGGCCTGCGAAAGATCACATTGTTGGGGAAGAGACGGCTGAAAAGGTAGCCAAGGCGCAGCGTAAGACGCGGTATTTGAACTGGCAGTTGACCCAGCAGATGCCGGAGTTTCGGGCCGAGTTGGAGCAGCTGCTCACTCAGGTTCCGCTTGGTGGCGCACAGTATTTGAAACTTTCTTACGACGCAAACAAGAAGCGTCCGGTGCCTCTTTTTATTGGCATCGATGACATTTACCTGCCGTATGCGGCAACGAACTTTTATTCTGCCGAGCGCAAGACTCACGTTCAGTATGTGACGGAGATTGAGTATCTCCAGCGCGTGCGTTCTGGGATGTACCGGGATGTGGAGTTAGCGCCGACGACGGCTGATCCTGATGTATCGCGCAGTGAGAAGGCGAACAACAAGATTGAGGGTCGTGATGACGGGGCGTATGACGTTGACGGGTTGCGAACGATTTTTGAGGTTTACGCGATTGCGGACCTTGAAGAAGAGTATGGGTTAGCGCCGTACATCATTTCGATTGACAAATCGACCGGCAAAGTTTTGAGCATTTACCGCAACTGGCAGGAGAGCGATCCTACTTTTGAGGAGATGCAGTGGATCATTGAGTTCCCGTTTGTGCCGTGGCGTGGTGCGTATCCGATTGGCATCCCGCAGATGATTGGCGGCATTTCGGCAGCGGCTACGGGTGCTTTGCGTGCGTTGCTTGACAGTGCACACATTGCGAACTTCCCCGGCATGTTGAAGTTGAAGGGTGGCCGCGAGGGTGGTCAGTCTGAGCGCATTGATCCGACTGAGGTGAAGGAGATTGAGGGTGGTGCGTTCAGTGACGATATTCGCAAGATTGCGATGCCGTTGCCGTTCAACCAGCCTTCGGAGACGTTGTTCCGGTTGCTTGGCTTTTTGATTGATGCGGGTAAGGGCGTTGTTCGCACTACCTTGGAGGACATTGCCGACAATCAGGGCAACATGCCGGTTGGCACCCAGTTGGCGCGAATTGAGCAGGGCATGATTGTATTCAATGCAATTCACGCTCGGCTGCACGATGCGATGGGTCGCACGCTGAAGGTTCTGCATCGTATCAATGCGATGTATTTGGAGAATGAGGAGGTCAAGGACGAGACTGGCGAGTTGCTGGTCAAGCGGTCTGACTTCTTGGGCCCGATGGATGTGGTTCCGGTTTCGGACCCCAACATTTTCTCTGAAGCACAGCGATTTGCTCAGGTTCAGGCGCTTAGTCAGCGTGCAGCGGCTCTTCCGCAGGTTTATAACATTCGCAAGGTTGAAGAGCGCATTTTGAAGCAGTTGCGCATTCCGAATGTTAAGGAGTTGCTGATACCTGCTCCTGAGCCCAAGGAGATGAATGCGGTCAACGAGAACGTGGCTGCGTCTTTGGGTCGTCCAATTACTGCATTTCCGGAGCAGGATCATCTTGCGCACTTGCAGGTGCATTTGGACTACCTGACTTCTCCGATTCTGGGCAGTTCGATGTTGATGGCCCCGCAGTTTATTCCGTTGGTTTTGAATCACATCAAGGAACACATTGCGCTGTGGTATGCCACGCATATTTTTGAGGTGGCTTCTTCGGCTGCGGGTCAAGACATCAGCGAGTTCCAGAAGATCAAGAGCACGGAAGTGAAGAAGGAGTTGGATCAGCTTCTGGCGGCGACGAGTCAGCGTGTTGTTCCGGATGCGGCGCGGGCCTTTGGTGCTATTCCGCAGATCGTTCAGCAGGCTGTTGGCATGTTGCAGCAGTTGCAGGGCATGAGCGCCCCGCAGGATCCGAAGGTACAGGCTCAGATGGCCGAAGTGCAGCGCAAGGCGTCGGCAGATCAAGCCAATATCGCGGTCAAGCAGGCCGAGTTGCAGTTGGCGCAGGCCAAGTTGCAGCGTGAGGTTCAGGACTCTGCCCAGCGTCAAGAGACGAATATGCAGCGCGAGATGGTCAAGCAGGACCGGCTGGATAAGCGTCAGGCGGCGGAACTTGAGGTCAAGTTGGTTACGAACCGTGAGGACAACGATACGGCGAAGCAGATTGCCGCGATGGAAACGATCACGGGTGAGAAGGTTGGGGTTTCGACGGGTACAGGCATTAATCCTTAAGAGGTGATTTATGGCAAACGACTATATGAACCAGCACAAGATGATGGCCATGGGTGTCAACGTGTCTGGCCAGAAGATGGTGAATGGTGGCCCTAAGAAGGGCATGGACATGGGTCCGAAGGGGGTAAAGGGCGACCCCAAGGCAACGCCCGCATTGATGAGTCAGGGGAAGAAAAACGCATGATTGAAAGATTGATAGACGAGTTGGAGTTGGCCAAGGCTCGCGTTGCACACGACGCGATGAAGCGGCAACTAGATGGTAAGGATGCTCGTTTTGAATATGGCAAGGCAGTGGGCACTTACGCCGGGTTGCAGGCCGCAATTAACTACATCAATAGTCTTCTCACAGAGCAGGAAGAAGACGAAGAGGATTTTTAAATGACTTTTAATGAGGCTTTTCCTAGTGTAGAGCCGGGTTTGATTCCTTTTGGATCTCGCGTACTGGTGCAGATTCGTACCGCCAAGAAAACGTCTGAAGGCGGCATTATTTTGCACACTGAAACCCGTGAGACTGAGGTTTGGAACACTCAGATTGCCAAAGTGATCACGCTTGGTCCGTTGGCGTTTAAGAACCGCAATACGATGGAATCGTGGCCGGAAGGGTCATGGTGCAAGCCGGGGGAATTTGTACGAGTTCCCAAGTACGGCGGAGATCGTTGGAAGGTGCCGTTTGGCAAAGACGGGCAAGAGGAAGCTCTGTTCGTTATTTTCAACGATTTGGACATCGTAGGCGGGGTGGTAGGCGATCCGCTTGCCATCAAGGCTTTTATCTGAGGTGATCCATGGCTACTGAAAAACTGACTGAAAGTGATGAGGCCCCAGAGGCCGAAGAATATTTAGTTACAGAAACTCCTCCTGAGGCTCAGGCTGAATCCGATGCCCCGGAGCAGGAGGCGTCTGCTGAAGAAGAGGCAGATGACGAGCGTTTGGCTGATTCGGACGATGACGATGAAGATGATCGTCCTAATGGTCGTCGGGCTCTAACTTCAGAGGAAAAGCGTGCCCAGCGCCAGCAGCGGAAGTTCCGCCGAAAGGCTGCGATTGAGCACAAAGAGCGTGAGTTGGCTTTCCTTCGGGCTGAGAACGAAGAGTTCAAGAAGCGTCTTCAGGTTGTCGAAAAGCAAGCCACGCAGTTCAATATCAACACGGTTGACCAGCGGCTGAATGAGGCTTTGAACGAAGCCAACATGGCTGAACGCATCATGGCAAAGGCCATTGAGCAGGGTCAGGGCGAGGACGTCACCAAGGCATTGCAGATTCGCGATGCGGCGTTGGAGCGTGCCCGTCAGTTGAAGGCGGCCAAGGAACAGGTTGAGAATTCGCAGCCCTCCAAGCCACAAAAAAACCCTCGTATTGCGGCGTATGCCAAAGAGTGGGTTGATGCTAACAATTGGTACGACCCGTCTGGCAAGGACGAGGATTCAGCCATTGTTAAGGTCATTGACCAACGCTTGGCAGCGGAGGGTTATAACCCCGCAACCGAGGAATACTGGGTTGAGTTGGACAATCGGGTGGCCCGCAGGCTTCCCCATCGTTACGGAGAAGACGCTGTGGAAAAACCAAAAGCCGCGCCAAAACGCGGTGGTCCGCCGGTTGGTGGTAAGCGCGAATATGCTGCGCCATCGACCCGAAAAGAGATCTATATCAGCCCTGAACGCAAACAGGCACTTATTGATGCAGGAGTCTGGGATAACCCTGACTTGCGTCAGAAGTACATTAAGCGTTATGCTGAGTATGACCGAAATTCTTCTTCTCGCTAAACAAGGGAGCGAGTTATGAGCGATGAAAGGCTGAAAAAGGTATTTGGCGAGGGTCGTGAAAACCGGACTGCGTATGATCGCGCAGCAACTGAGAACCGTGAGTTATCAGATGACGACCGCGTTGAAATGTTCCGTCAGCAGTTTATTCAGGCCGCGTTGCCTGATCTGCCGAAAATTCCGGGTTACCACACTTGCTGGTTGACCACGACGAATCCTAGAGACTCCATTCAGGCACGTATTCGGCTTGGTTATGAGCCGATCAAGCCCGAAGAGGTTCCCGGCTGGGAATATGCTTCGATTAAGACTGGAGATTGGCAGGGTTTCATCGGTGTCAACGAGATGCTTGCTTTCAAGCTTCCGATTTCGCTGTACAAGAGGTACATGCAGGCGGTGCACTTCGATGCCCCCAATCAGGAAGAAGAGCGGCTGCTTAGTGCGACTGAAGGCATGCGTGAGCAGGCTGAACGCGCTGGGTCCAAGTTGGTCGAGGGTGACGGCATGTCGGCAATTCGGGAATCGTCCAAGTTGCGTGCTCCGCAAGAGTGGTAACTTGGTTATCTATTTTCAGAGGATATAATCATGCCTTCGACCAGTGCAGCGTTTGGCTTGCGTCCGGTCTTTCATCCGAGTGGGATTATCCGTCCTACCGCGATGACGATTGAGTCCGGATACGGGTCCAACATTCTTCAGTTCCAGCCGGTTTACATTGGCGCTAGCGGTACTATTGAAGCCGCCGCCGCCACTGAGGCCGCTATTGTCGGTACTTTCATGGGTGTCGAGTTCACCGATACCGATGGTCGCCGTCGCGTCAGCAACAAGTGGACCGCCTCTACGTCGGCCACGGACATCGTTGCTTATGTGACGACCGATCCGGCTATCGTGTACGAGATTCAGGCGAACAGCTCGCTTGTGATCACGGACATCGGTGCTCAGGCCGATTTCGCTAGCGTCACTGCTGGCAGCACCACGACTGGCCTCTCTGCGGCCATGCTTGATGCCGCTCAGAAGACGACTTCCGGTAACGAAATTCTGCGTATCGTTAATCTCGGCACCGAGATCGACAATGCGTGGGGTGACGCTTACACCATCGTTCAGGTCCAGATCAGCCAGCACCAGTTTGTGGCTGACAAGGCCGCATTCTAAAGGAGGACTAGAACATGGCAGTCCCAATGCGTAGTACTGACTTTCGTTCCATTGTTGAGCCCATTCTTAATGAGGCTTTCGATGGTGTTTATGACCAGCGTGCTGACGAGTGGAAGCAAGTCTTCGTCCAGCAGCAGGGCATTCCCCGCAACTACCACGAAGAGCCGGTTCTGTACGGGTTCGGCGCTGCTCCGGAGCTTCCGGACGGCACCCCGGTCACGTATCAGGCTGGTGGCGTGCTCTTCTTGCAGCGTTACGTCTACAAGGTCTACGGCCTTGCATTCGCGCTCACGAAGGTGCTCGTGGAAGATGGTGACCACATCCGTATCGGCCAGACCTACGCGAAGCATCTCGCGCAGTCGCTGATCGAAACGAAGGAAACCCTCTGCGCCAACGTGCTTAACCGTGCGTTTACCGCTGGCTACAACGGTGGCGACGGTGTGCCGCTTGTTGCGACGAACCATCCGATTGCGGCTGGTACGTTCAGCAACCAGCTCAACACTCCGGCTGCGTTGTCCCAGACCTCGCTGGAGCAACTCCTCATCCAGATCCGCAACGCTGTTGACAACAACGGCAAGCGCATCCGGCTGAACCCGGAGAAGCTCGTGGTGTCGCCGTCGAACGTGTTCCAAGCGGAAGTGCTCCTCAAGAGCGTCCTCCGTACCGGCACGGCTGACAACGACATCAACCCGGTGAAGTCGATGGGCCTCCTTGCTGGCGGTCAGGCCAACCTCTCGCGTCTTACCTCGACCACTGCTTGGTGGATCAAGACGGACGCGCCGGAAGGTCTGAAGCTGATGATGCGTCGTGGTCTTGAGAAGTCTATGGAAGGCGACTTCGAAACTGACAGCACGCGCTTCAAGAGCACTGAGCGTTACGCGGTAGGCTGGACGGACCCGCGCACGATCTGGGGCACATCTGGCGTCTGACGGGGATCAGTCCAAGTGACTGGAGAGAGGGGGCTTCGGCCCCCTTTCTTTTTGCTTGACGGCGTTATAGAAAAGCCTAAACTAGAAAATAGTTCTAGGTGTAACCAGCCCATTAGACCGACCTAGCGGACGATGCACAGACTAATGGGCGACTTGTGCATGAGGTGTTTCAATGGCTTCGACTACGTTTAGTGGGCCGGTTAACTCGACCAATGGTTTTTCCGGCTCTGTTTTGACGGCGGGTTCTTCCAACATCACCACGCTGACTTCTTCGTCGGCCACGGTGACGAACTTGCTTTGCACCACGCTGACGATTGGCAACACCAAGCTTGTTCAGGCTGGTAGTGCTGTGTCGGGTTTGGTGTCTGCGCAGCTTGGGTATATGCAGGTTCTGGTTGGTTCAACCACGGCCTACATTGCACTCTACAAGAGCCTGACGCTGTAATTACGGGGAGGGGCTTCGGCCCCTTTCTTGTTGTGACTTGACGAGGGAAAGCAGTTATGCGTCCTATTAGTTTTACAAGATCACAGCCTGCTGCGGATGCTGACAGTGTTGCTAATGAGCAGCTTCTGAATGCGTCTGGTGCGATCACGCTGGATGGCGTGTTGGTATCGGGTGGCGTGGCTACATTGACGGTTCCGGCGCAACTGACGGTGTTCAGTGAGAAGTCGGCCACGGTGAACTTTGTCGTTTCTGGCACGGCACCGGGTGGCGGATCGCAGACGGAGACGTTGGCAGTATCGGCTTCTGGCACGGTAACGGGTTCGCTGTCCTTTGCGACGGTGACTGGTATTACGGCTTCGGCTGCGACCAGTGCGACGATCAGCGTGGGCAACGCGGTGCCGGGTTACACGGCTTGGATTCCGCTTGACATCTACACGCCCAATCAGGTCACGACCATTTCTGGTAAGACGAGCGGCACGGTCAACTACTCGGTTGAGTACACGAACGAAGACCCGTTTGACACGAGCATTCAGCAGCTTGCGGTGCCTCACCCGGCGGCTAGTTTGACGGCTGCTACGGCGAGCGAGACTCAGTTCACGACAACGTTGATGCGTGCGGTACGCCTGAAGATCAATTCGGGCAATGGTTCTGTGCGCTTTACGATTGTCCAGCAGTCAACGAAGTAAGCCATGGCTAACGTCAAGATTACGGACCTTACGGCAGCGACGGCGCTGGGTGGCACTGAGCTTTTTGAGACGGTGCAATCTGGGTCGTCTGTTAAGGCGTCGGCTACGCAGATCAAGACGTTTGTAGGCGATTCGCTCAACATCACGGGCGGCACGCTTAGTTCGGTCACGCTTTCTAGCGCAGTAGGCAGTTTGTCGTCTGTAACGATTAGCGCAGGGACTATGGGGTCTTTGACGGTCACGGGCGGCACGTTTAATTCTGTGACGCTAAGTAATGCTGTTGGCGAGTTTGATTCGATTACGGTGACGGCAGGTGCGATTCCGTTTAACACTATTACGAACCTTTCTGTTGGTCAGTTTGAATCTCACAGTGATCAAACGGCTGCATCAGCTAACGTCGCTAACATTGTTCAAATGAATAATGCAGCGGGATTTAACTCTGGAATTACAATTGCTTCCAGTACAAACGTAACGGTAGCCGCAACAGGCATTTACTTA
>Ga0315900_10004988_pt1 | contig 18431 bp, 16 predicted proteins | sample LakEriMetagenome_FD_203521 | JGI IMG/M metagenome (GOLD analysis project Ga0315900, IMG submission 203521) | Freshwater fungal communities from buoy surface, Lake Erie, Ohio, United States - Buoy 12 MA114 | ecosystem: Environmental > Aquatic > Freshwater > Lake > Lake biofilm | place: USA: Lake... | reverse complement strand
CGAGGAGATGCTGGCGCTGACGGGCCTGGAAGATGCCGCGACACGCCGCGTGGGCGGTTACTCCAAAGGCATGCTGCAACGGCTCGGCCTGGCGCAGGCGTTGATTCACGATCCACGGCTGCTCGTGCTGGATGAGCCGACGGCGGGCGTCGATCCGGCGGGTTCTCGAAAAATTCGTGATCTGATCATCGAGTTTCGCACCCGTGGCATCACGGTGCTGGTCACGTCGCACCTTTTGGAGCAGATGCAGGAGGTGTGCGACCGCGTGGGTATCATGGCGCACGGCCGCATGGTGCGTGAAGGACGGTTGGAGGACTTGATCGCCGTGGAGAACCAGACGGAGATGGTTTTGGAGAATGCGACGCCCGAGCTGCTGGCGAAGATCCGCGAGCTGGTCGTCAAAGAAGGCGGCGGATCGAAAATCCTGCACAGCGGCCATCCGCGCACGACGCTGGAACGTCTTTTCCTCGAAGCCACGAACGAAGCGAAGAAATCATGAGCGACGCGACGACAACTTCTGCCGCTTCAAAGGTCCGCTTCTCACCACGGCGGGTGTGGACGCTGGCGCTGGCGACGATGACGCAGCTCATCCGCATGAAGATCCTGGCCTTCCTGGTGGTGTTCTGCCTGCTGGCGGCGGGAGCGGGCTTCGCCTTCTCGGTGATCAATCCCGAGCAGCAGCTCAATCTCCTGAAAAGTGTGACCTTGGGCGCGCTGCAGATTTTCAGCATTGTGATCGGCGTGGTCTCCACCGCGCTGCTGCTGCCGAAGGACATGGAGGACCGCACGCTTTACACGATCTTGTCCAAACCGGTGCCACGCTTCGATTACCTGCTCGGGAAGCTGCTCGGCGTGCTGATGCTTATCGGCGGTGGTTTGATCGTGATGGACGCGGTGCTGAGTTTGATTTTATGGATGCGGCAGTCGCTGCTCTTTGAGGATGCCGTGGCACGCATGCGCCTGGAGAAAATGGACTCACCGGAGGCGGTGGCGCAGGTGCGGGAGATCGTGGCACGGCAGGGGCTCACCTGGAACCTGCACTGGGCCGTGTGGGCGATCTTTTTGAAGGCCACGGTGGTGACGACGGTGGCGCTGCTGCTCTCCAGCATCGCGAGCTCGACGCTGTTCACCATCGTGATCACGTTCTGCGTGACGATCATCGGCCACGGCGAGGCGCTGATCCGCGAGTTTTTCTTCCGTCCGTATCTCTCCAGCAGCATGGCGCGTGCGGCGTCGTTTTTTCTCGCGGCCATCGTGCCCGACCTCGCGCAGTTTGACATCGTGGACAGCGTGGTGAACGGCGAGATCGTGCCGTGGGCGGCGGTTTATGACATGACAGGCATCGCGGCTCTCTATGTGACGGTTTACCTTTTCGTCACGCATCTGCTGTTTGTGGAGAAGGAGCTATGAAACGAAAACTCCAGGCCATCGCGGTGCTGCTGGTCTTCGGCGCGGTAAAACTGCCGCTGGAGGAGCGGGTGACGCGGGATCTGCGGCAAATGAAGATGCTGGAGGAGCCGCTGCGGCTTGGCGTGGGCGAGGAGCTGGGCCAGGCGGGACTGGCGGCGGCGCTGGGCGGTTTGCGCGGGCTGGCAGCGTGCATGTTCCAACTGCGCGCGCATGTGGAGTTCACGAATGTCAATTGGGCAAAGGTGGACAGCCTCTACAAGCTGGTGACACGCTTGCAGCCGCGAAACTTCCGCTACTGGGAGGAGGCGTCGTGGCACATGGCCTACAACGCGGCCTCGCATTATCTTTACAACCAGGAGCTCAAACCCGCCTTACGCGGTCAGCTTTATCATGATCATGTGATGCGCGGCGTGGCGATCCTGGAGGAAGGGCTCAAATTCCTGCCGGACAACCCGCGGCTGTGGCAGAAGCTGGGGGAAACGCACTGGCACCGCACGAAGAACTTCAAAAAAGCGGGGGATGCCTACTGGAACTCCTTCCAGAACGGCGGCTTGGGCTTCACGGAGCGGTTTGCCGGGTACGCCTGGGCGCAGTCGAACGATCCCGAGTCATGGCGGAAGGGATATGCGCTTTTGAAGCGGCTTTACGACAAAAGCGGCCCCACTCCGGGGCTGGTGGAATATTTGAAGCTGCTGGAGCAAAACCTCAAGCTCCCTGCCGCGCAGCGCATCCCGGACGCGGTGCCGACGCGCAAAGGGCCGGACCCGCAGGCAGGGCCGTTCAGGTGACAAGGTGGGCACACTTGCATTGATTGACTTGAACTGTGTTCGGGTGAAATTTCACATGAACCCAGCCAATGCCTGCGAAAATAGACATTCCCCGCAAATCGATCTACCGCCTGTCCATCTACCAACGCTGCCTGCACCGGCTGCGTGAGAACCAAGTGGACACTGTGTCCTCGGCCGCCCTGGCAAAGGCCGCCGGGGTGAAATCCACCCAGTTGCGCAAGGATCTGGCCTATTTCGGGCAGCTTGGCACCCGTGGACTTGGCTACAATGTCGAGGCTTTGAGCAGCACGATCGGCGATGTGCTGGGGCAAAACCGTCTGCAGTCGGTGATTCTCGTCGGCGTCGGCAATCTTGGCTCGGCGTTGCTGCGTTACGGCGGCTTCCGCAAGGAGGGCTTTGAAGTCACCGCTGCGTTTGACCTCGCGCCGCGCAAACTGCCGCAGTTGACCGTGCCGATCCTGCCCATGTCGGAGATGGAGTCCTTCATCCGCCGCAACAACGTGAAGATGGCCATCCTCACCGTTCCGGCCAGCGGCGCTCAGTCCGTGGTCAATGACATGGTGCGCTTCGGCATCCAGGCCATCCTGAATTTCTCGCCAACGGTGCTCGACGTGCCGGAGCAGGTCGTCGTGAACAGCGTCGATCTGGCCGTGGAACTGGAGAATCTGAGCTACTTCATCCGCTGAACGGCGGCTGATCAGTAACTCCGCGCAAACACCACGCGGCGCGAGCTTGGTTTGCCGGTGAGGAAGCACTTGCCCTGCTCGGCATACTGTTCGCCCAGAGGGATGCAGCGGATGGTGATCTTGTTCTCCTTCGCGATCTTTTCCTCCTCCTCCATGCTGCCGGCCCAGTGCATGAGCGCGAAGCCGCCGGGGGCGTCATCAGCGAAGAAGGCTTTGAACTCGTCGAGCGTGTCGAGCTTCTTCATGTTCGTGTCTCGCAACGCGGTGGCGCGTGCAAGCAGCGCGTCCTGGATCTCCTGCAGGCGCTCGGAAACGGTTTGGATGAAGTCCTCCTTCGGGATGAACTCCTTGTCCTTCGGAGTCTTGTCGCGGCGCACCACGGCCACACTGCGGCTGGTGATGTCGCGGGGGCCCATCTCGACGCGCATCGGCACGCCTTTCTTGATCCACTCCCAGTTTTTCTGGCCGCCGGGCAGGTCGCGCTTGTCCACATGCACGCGGATCGGCTCTCCTGCGTAGGTCTGCGCGCGCAGTGTCTGCGCGAGAGCCTCGCAGGCGTCGATGATCTCCTGGCGCGTCTCCGGCTTCGGTGTGACGGGCAGAATGACGATCTGCTGCGGAGCGACGCGTGGCGGGATGATGACGCCGTCGTCATCGCCATGTGCCATGATCAACGTGCCGATCATTCGCGTGCTGACGCCCCAGCTCGTGGTGTGAACGAGTTGCCGCGTATTGTCGCGACCCAGGAACTGGATGTTCGCGGCCTTGGCGAAGTTTTGACCGAGGTAGTGCGAAGTACCGGCCTGGATGGCTTTGCGGTCCTGCACCATGGCCTCGACTGTCAAAGTGCGCACAGCGCCGGGGAAACGCTCGCGTTCCGTCTTCTCGCCGGGAATCACAGGCAGGGCCAGATGATCGCGCATGAACTCTTCATACACGCGGTGCATCAACTCCGTCTCCGCGATGGCCTCCTCTGCCGTTTCATGCGCGGTGTGGCCTTCCTGCCACAGGAACTCGGCTGTGCGCAGGAACAGACGCGGACGCATCTCCCAGCGCATCACGTTGGCCCATTGGTTGATCAGCAGCGGCAAATCACGATAGCTTTCCACCCAGCGGGCAAAAGCAGCGCCGATGATCGTCTCCGAGGTCGGGCGAATCACGAAGGGCTCGGCCAGTTCGCCGGTGGGGATCATCTTGGTCGTGCCATCCGGCTGCTTTTGCGCTTCCAGGCGGTGATGCGTGACCACGGCGCACTCGGTGGCGAAGCCCTCGGCATGCTGCGCCTCTTTTTCCAGGTAGCTCAGCGGGATCAACAGCGGGAAGTAGGCGTTCACATGCCCCGTGGCCTTGAACTTCACATCGAGCTGGCGCTGGATGTTCTCCCACAGGCCGTAGCCCCAGGGTTTGATCACCATGCAGCCGCGGACTTCGGAGTTCTCCGCCATGTCGGCGGCACGGACGACCTGCTGATACCATTCGGGAAAGTCTTTCTCGCGCGTGGGGGTGATGGCGGTGGCGTTGCTCATGGTTTTGGGGCGCGCAGAGTAGAGGCAAACCGTCCCCGGTCAAATCCGCCGAAAAGCATTCACAGGGGTCAAAATCGGCATTGCCCTGCAAGAATCCGCTCTCTTACACTGACTGTCTTCCCGTTATGCGTTCCCTCCTCAGCCTCGCTCTCATCGCCTCCGCCGCCTTCGCGGCCGACACCCACAAGTTAACCCGCGTTTATGAAAAGATCGCCACCGAGCGGCCCATCGCCGTCGTGATCCCGGACGATGGCAGCGGTCGTGAATTCCTGGCCCTGCAGCGCGGAAAGATCCTCATTCTGCCAAAGGACGAGCAGGGCACGGAGGCGAAGACCTTCCTCGATCTCTCTCCGCGCGGCATGGAGGCCAAGGACGGCCTCTTTGAAGAAGGGCTCAACGGCCTCGCCTTCCACCCGAAATTCAAGGACAACGGCCTCTTCTACCTTTGCTACACGCTGCAGAAGCCGAAACGCCTCGTCATCACCGAAATGAAGGCTGACGGGGACAAGGCCGACGAAAAAACCGAGCGCACCCTGCTTGAAATCCCGCTCGTGAACTGGAACCACCACGGCGGCAACATTCTCTTCGGCCCCGACGGCTTCCTCTATATCGGCGTCGGCGACAACTCGAAGCGCAACGGCGAATTGAAGATGTCCCAGCTCAACGCCACGCTTTACGGCAAGATTTTGCGCATCGATGTCAACAGCCGCGAGTACAGCAACGCCTACGGCATCCCTGCCGACAATCCTTATGCCAGCGGCGTCAACGCCCTCCCGCAGATCTACGCCAACGGCATCCGCAACCCTTGGGGCATGAGCTTTGACGCCAAAGGACATCTCTGGTGCGCTGATGTCGGCCAGGACATCTGGGAGGAGATCAACTGGATCACCAACGGCGGCAACTACGGCTGGCAGTATCGCGAAGGCCCCGCCCCGTTCCCGCTGAACACCGAGACGCCGCCCGCCGATGCGAAATTCGTCGAGCCCATCCATGCCTACAATCACGCGGACGGCCTCAGCATCACAGGCGGCATCGTTCACGCCGGCAAATCGCTGCCTGAACTCCAGGGCGCCTACATTTATGGCGACTTCGTGCTCGGCAAAATCTGGGCGCTCAAAACCGACGATGCAGGCAAGTTGAAGTCGAACGATCTCCTCTACACCAGCCCGCAGACTCCCGCCTCGGACCCGAAAAAGAAACCCACGGTCCTCGTCAAGCCCACCGCCTTCTGTGCCAACGCCTCCGGTGAGCTGCTGGTGCTCGACTGGAATGGTGCGATTTACAGGCTGGGCAAGTAGCGATGTCCTCGTGGAGAGCGGTCGGCACTACTTCCAGAACTTCTCCACCGCTGCCACGAGGCCTGGAATGCTGTTCTCCTTGGCTTCCACATCGACCTTGAGGCCGTGCTCCTTGATGGCGGCGCTGGTGATGGGGCCGATGCTGGCGATTTTGCACCCGGCGGGCAGGGGAACCTTCAAATTCAGAAAGTGTTCGACGGTTGAGGCGCTGGTGAAGGTGATCATGTCCGCGCCCTCGTTCTTGAGCACGGCAAGCGCCTCCAGGTTGTCCTCTGTTTCGGCGACGGTGCGGTAGCCGATGGCCTCATCGACGATCGCGCCCATGCCGGTGAGCCCGTTGGCGATGACTTCGCGCGTTTCCGCGCCACGCACCCAGAGCACGTTGACGTTTTCCATGTTCTGATGCTGGTCAAAGGCCTTCACGAGTCCTTCGGCGACGTAGTTTCCTTTGTCCGGCATCAAATCGACAGCCAGGTGACGCGCCTTCACTTTCTCCGCCGTGCCGGGGCCGACGCAGGCGATGCGAGCGCCGCCGATGCTGCGGGCGTCGTTATAGAGCTTGTCGAACATGGTGAAGAACGCGTCCACGCCGTTCGGGCTGGTGAACACGATCCAATCATAGGTATGGCAATCCTGAACGAGCTGGCCGAACTCAAGCTGGTCCGCCGCCGGCTCAATGCGGATGGTGGGCAGTTCGATGACCTCCGCGCCGAGCTGCGCGAGCTTTTTGCTCAAAACACCCGCCTGCTGCCGGGTGCGCGTGACGACGATTTTTTTTCCGAACAGCGGGCGGTCTTCAAACCAGTTCAACTGGTCGCGCTCGGTGACGACATCGCCGATCACGGCCACAGCGGGTGCTTTGAAGCCCGCGGCCTTCACTTTCGCGGCGATGTCGGCCAGCGTGCCGACAAGCGTCTGCTGGCAGCCATGCGTGGCCCAGCGAACGAGGGCGACGGGGGTCTCCGGCTTCGCGCCATGCTTCAAAAACTCACCGGTGATGGCGTCGATGCGCTCCACGCCCATGAGAAAGACCTTTGTGCCGTCGGCCTGCGCGAGCTTCGCATAATCGAGCGACGTTTCTGATTTTGTCGGATCTTCGTGGCCGGTGAAGATCGTGAGCATGGAGGCATGCGAGCGATGTGTGACGGGAATGCCCGCGTAGGCCGGTCCGGCGATGGCGGAGGTGATGCCGGGCACGATTTCGAATTTCACGCCCGCTTCGTGCAGTTCCGCCGCTTCCTCCGCGCCGCGTCCGAAGAGCACCGGATCGCCGCCTTTGAGCCGGGTGACGGTTTTGCCTTCCTGTGTGAGCTTGACGATGAGTTTGTTGATTTCCTCCTGCGGCAGTGTGTGATCACCCGCTTTCTTGCCGACGTAGATGCGCTCCGTGCCGGGCTTCGCGTAACGCAGGTGCTCAGGGTTGCACAGGTAGTCATAAACGAGCACATCGGCGGCCTCGATGCACTCCTTGCCCTTGAGCGTGAGCAAGCCAGGATCGCCCGGACCGGCGCCGACGAGGTAACAAATGCCAGGGGAGGTGGTTTTGGAGGACATGGTGTGAAAGGGCGCGCAAAGTGCCGAGAGAGCTGTTGATGGCAAGGCAGGAGCTATGGAGGGCCGACGATTCGTCGGACTGGGAATCTCTTTTGCCGACGAATCGTCGGCTCTCCATAGTCAGGCATGCCCCAAGCACCGCCCATCACGCTGAATCTTCCCGCCGCCTGCGATCCCTCGCTACCCGCCTTGCTGGCGCTTTCGGGCGGGCGCGATTCGGTGGCGCTGCTGCACCTGCTGCTGGAGGCCGGATTCACGAATCTGGTCCTCTGCCACCTCAACCACGGCCTGCGGGGCATGGAATCGGACGGCGACGCGGCGTTCGTGCGGCGTCTGGCGAAGAAGCATGGGCTGAAGTGCGAGGTCGAGGCGGAGGATGTCACCGCACTGGCCGGAAAGCGCCGGATTTCGACAGAAACCGCGGCGCGTGAGGCACGGCATGCGTTTCTGCTGCGCATGGCGGAGAAACATGACACCTGGGTCGTTTTCGTGGCGCATCATGCCGAGGACCAGGCGGAGACCATCCTCGCGAACCTGTGCCGTGGCAGTGGTGTGGCCGGTCTGGCGGGCATGCGGCTCCTGCAGCGGCTCGATTCGGGGCTGCATCTGGTGCGTCCGTTGCTTGAGGTGAGGAGGAGTGAAATCGACGCGTTCCTGAAGTCAAAGCGCATCAAATTCCGCGAGGACTCGAGCAACAGCTCGCTCAAGCACCGACGCAACCGCCTGAGACACGAGGTGCTGCCGCTGCTGAACGATGTCTTTGCCCGTGATGTGACGGCCCTCATCACACGGCTTGGCGTTCTGGCGGATCGTGATGATGATTGCCTGCAAGGCCTGGCCGTGGCGCATCTCTCGGCTCCAGGCAGCCTGAAAGATGATCGTTCGCTGCTGGTCACGAAGGAGCTGCTCGCTTTGCATCCAGCCCTTTTGTCACGCGTGATCGCCCTCTGGCTGCGTGAGGTGTGGGGGCTTCAGGGGATCGAGAGTGACGATATTGAGGCCATCATCGACATGCTGGCTCCGGGCGGGCCAGCAAAAATCAATCTACCCCATGACAAGCATCTGCGTCGCAAGGCGAAGCGATTGTGGGTGGCGTGATCTCAGCCCTCCAGCGTGTGAATGAACAGGCCTGAGCGCAGCTTGGGCTCGAACCAGGTGCTTTTCGGCGGCATGATCTGGCCGGCGTCCGAGATGGCCATGAGTTGATCGACCGTCGTCGGGAACATCGAGAAGGCGACGCTGAAATCGCGGCTGTTCACGAGTTTTTCGAGTTCGGCGGTGCCACGGATGCCACCGATGAAGTCGATGCGCTTGCTGGTGCGCGGGTCGTCGATGCCGAGCAGCGGCTTCAGCAGGCGATCCTGCAGGATGCTGACGTCGAGCTGGTCGATGGGGCTGGCATCCTTGGCCGCTTCCCACGTCAGCTCATACCACTGGTCCTTGAGGTACATGCAGCACTGGCCGGGCTTTGTCGGCGATTTGATCGTGGTGGGCTTCAGGGTGAAGATTTCACCGACTTTCTTGATGAACTCCTCGCGGTCGTTGCAGTTGAGATCTTTGACGGCGCGGTTGTAGGGCAGGATTTTCAGCTCGTTGCCGGGGAAGAGCACGCTGAGGAACCAGTTGTAGTTTTCCTCGCCGGTGTGGTTCGGATTGGCCTCCCGGCGCATTTTACTGACGCGGAAAGCGCTGGCGGCGCGATGATGGCCGTCGGCGACGTAGGCGCACGGTACCTGGCTTTCAAACAAGCCGGTCAAGGACACGCAAAGTCCAAGCGACAGGCGCCAGACCTGATGACGCACTCCATCGGGCGCGTTGATGTCGTAGATCGGCTTTTCGGCTTTCATGAAGCCATCGATCAGGGCGCTGATGCCCGGGCGCTGGCGGTAGGTGAGGAAAATGGGGCCGGTATTCGCGTCGAGCGTGTCAACGAGGCGCGTGCGGTCGTCCTCCTTGTCCTGCCGGGTCTTCTCGTGCTTCTTGATGATGTCCTTCTCGTAATCCTCGGTGTGGCAGACGGTGACGAGGCCGGTCTGGCTGTGTCCGGCGATGGTTTGACGATAAAGATACATCGCGGGTTTCGTCTCGCGGGTGAGCACACCCTCCTTCTGCATGCGCAGAAAGTTTTCCCTCGCCTTCGCATAAACAGGCGCGGAATAGGGGTCGATTTCAGGATCGAGGTCGATCTCGGCGCGGTCCACATGCAGCAGGCTGTTAGGCTTGCCTTTCGCGAGGGCGGCGGCCTCATCGCGGTTTACGACGTCGTAGGGAACGGCGGCGACTTCGGAGGCGAATTTGGGATTGGGGACGAGACCTTTGAATGTGCGGATGCGCATGGGGCGGGATAAAACGCCGCTGCATCATTGTCAATCCGCACTCTTGGCTTGATTCGCCTCGTGGTTCTCACGGGCGATCTTCCGGGCTGCCGAAACGATGTGCGTGCAGGCCTCGATGCAGAGCAGTGGAATCGAGTTTGGCGCGTGATTCGGCCGCGCTTTGTCCGCCGCGGCGGCTTCCAGCGGCTGATTGACTGTCAGCGGCCAGAGAATTCGTCGCAGGCAGTTCTCGTTCGCGCAGGTCTTCCCGACCATCGCGTGCGCCTGATCGTCGCGAATCGTGTTGGTGAAGCGATACATGCCCGTCTGGCGGCCCAGAACCTCCCGCAGCGGAACGGCGGCGAGTTTTTCACGCTCCAAAGCATGCGCCATGCCCACGGCGGCCGGGTAGAAGAAATCGAGCGCCAGACGCACCTCGTCGAGTGTGTTGAGATCGAGTTGCCAGCCGCGTTTCAGCGTCGGCGCGCTGTGCAGCGGCCGAAAAGCGCCCTTCGCGTCGTATTGCGCGATGGTGCGGGCCGCCTCGACCTCGTGATGCGGCTCCAGGCCGTCTTTGCCACGATCCGCGACATGAGAAAGCGTGAAGCTCCCATCTGCATTCGAAGCGATCGCGATCTCACCGATGGTGTCGCGGCCCTCCTTCAACCAGCGCTCCAAGGCCGGCAGCAATTCGGCATTCGGCATTCCGCATTCGGCATTGGCGATGCCGTGCTTCGCGTCGAAATCATGCACTTGGTCGAGAATGACATCCGCCATATGCGGTTCGGTGCCAATGGCTCCGCTGTAGTAAAGCAGGCGGCCTTGCAGTTCGTGCGGGTTTTGATGGAAGACACCGAGCTCGCTGAGCGCGGCGCCGGTTTCCTCTCGCATGCCCAGGAGAACGGGGATGTCCTGGAAACTGTGAAGGCCGTCGGCGATGAAGAAGGGCACGACGACAACATTCGGCGCGGTGGTGAGCTTGGCCCAATCGGCCACGAACGGCGCCTCCTCCATGTAGGCATCAGCCACTTCGGCGAAGCCGTGTCCGCCATCGCGGATCAGCGCCACCTGCGTCTCGATCACCTTGCGCGAGTTTTCATTCAGGTTTGTGCCGTGACCGACGATGATGAGGCTGGTTTTATCACGCGGCACACCGGGGGCGACTTCATCGGCCCGCTGCAGCAGCAGTCGCGTCATGTTCGGGTGGATGCCGACAGGGTCGCAGTAATGGATGGTTTTTCCATCACGACGAGTGGTCGGGCCGTCGAGGCGGAGCTCACGCGGGAGCACCTGCTGGCAGAAATAGCCCTCGCTGATGAAGTTCGGCACGATGTAGATGACTTCACTGTCGGTCATCTCATAGACCTCGCGCATGTTCGGCTCCTCCTTCCAGAAGCAGCACACAACCTCGCGAAACAGGCCTCGGCGGCGGATTTCATCGGCGTGCAGATGCGTCGGGGCGCTGGAGTCGGGATTCACCGTGGAACCATGACCGACGATGATGAGGGAGGCGTGTGAGTGCGGGCTCAAAGAGTTGATGGGGGCTGGAATGACGAAATCAGAATGATGAATGATGAATGAAGCCCGAGTTACGACGGTGGCAGGCAGTTTGGACACAATTCCTCATTCGCCATTCTGGTTTCGTCATTTTTTAAGCCTCAGCCATGTCGGAAGCGGATGTCGCGAATCTTGGCGTCGGGCAGCTTGGCTTGGAGGCGCCTGAGGATTTTTGCCTTTTCGAGCGAGAGGGCGTGATGCGCGGTGGGCTGCATGAGGCGCACGGTGAGGATGCCGCGCTCAATGGTGTCGGGGCGGGTGAGCTTGAACAGGAAGGCACCCACGATCTCCTCCCAGGCCGCGAGGACATCCTCGAGCTTCACACGATTTGTCATGCCGCACTGTGCGACGATTTTTGGGGCCAGATCGGCCACGCTGAGAGTCGGCAGGTCCATCAGCGGCCCGTCGGCCACGCCACGCCATGCCGCCACCAGGCGATGTCGCATGATCTGGCGGGCAGTGGGCTTGCGGTCGTTCACAGGGCCATGCTAGACGGCAATGGGCGCGTGCTAAATAGCAAATTTCAAATCTCGCATTCTTCTTCCTGCCCGTTAAAGATGGCGCTCCCCCGAGACCAGCCATCATGTCCGACGTTTCCATCCCCACCGAGCACACCGATCCCGTGAACGCCCAGATCCTCGCCGTGAGCGAGGACCGCGTGAAGGGTTTTCACCAGCATCCATTCCAGTTCATCTCCCAGGAGAGCGGCGTGCCGTTTGACACTGTGGTGGAGCGCATCCGTGCCATGCTGGCCGCCGGCGTGATCCGCCGCGTGCGCCAGACTTTGCTGGCAAACAAGCTCGCGGAAGGCGCGCTCGTCGCGTGGAAGGTGCCGACGGAGAAGCTCGACGCGGCATTTGAGTTCCTGTTCAAACAAGATCCGTTCAGCGGCCATGTCGTGCTGCGCAGCACTGACCGCGAGGTCAGCGGCAGTGATTTCCGCCTGTGGACGACGCTGAAGGTGCCGCAGGACCGCAACATCAACGACCACTGCGATGTTTTGAAGCGCCTCATCGGCGCCTCTGATTACTACACCATGCAGGCTCATGGCATTTTCGCCCTCGGCGTGGGGCATGTGCGTCGCAAAACGATGGAACCTGGCGAAAAAGCCGACGAGCCAGCCGTCATGATGACCACAAACATCGCCGACCTCGACGAGGAGGAGTGGAATGTGCTCCTTCACCTCAAAGGCGATCTCAAGTCCGAGGAAATCGGTCCTGAGCCATGGGCAGGCCGCGCAAAAGACGCAGGCGTGAGTTTGGAGAAGTTCTGTGAGGTGGCGAAAAGCCTCGACAAAAAAGGTGTCATCGGCCGTTTCTCGACTTTCCTCGAACATGTGAAGCCGAGTGCCAGCGGCCAGCGCGTGACCCGTTTCAACGCCCTCTTCCACTGGAAGGTGCCGAAGGGCATGGAGGAACGCGCCGGCGGCGAGGTGGGCCGTCATCCCATCATGACGCACTGCTACTGGCGTGAAGGCGGTGACCGTTTCGCCAACGTGAACATCATGGGCGTCATTCACGGCACCGACAAGGAAACCGTGCTCGCCCATAAGGCCGCCATCGACAAACACCTGGCTGACGTCGGTATCCCGTTGCTTTACACCAACGTGTTTTGGGGCGGCCGCAGCGAGATCAAGCCCAGCGAGATTTCACCGATCGTCTTCAAGGAATGGCACGCCAAATGGGCGGATGTGCCAGGCCCTGTGGTTTGAAGCAGGCTTTGATGAATGTGATTCTGAGCCGGTTCTCGTTGCCCGGATATGCGGATTTGAAGTTCTTTACTTGTCGAAGAACGACTCTTCCTCGCGGTCACCGACCTTCAGATAGCGGTAGAACACCTCGAGCTGGAGGGTGCAAAGGCACTGGCGATAGATGTCGTCGGCGGCGTCACCGGCGGGCCAGTTGGGACGGCCGCGTTTGAAGGAGCCGTCGGGCTGCTGGGCGCTGAGGATCTGCGGGAGGAACTGCTGGTTGTAGAACTTCCATTCGTCGCCTCCCTGTTGGAAGAACGCCTGGGTGTAATAATACCAGCAGTACAGATTGCAGTTCTTGTTCCAGTCGAGCGGCTCGGCCGCGAGGAAGTCATGGAGGAACTTGATGCCCTTCTTGATGGCGGTGGTCTTGCCCTTGGCCATCGTTTGCAGGCCGAGAATGCCGACACCGGAGAGAGACCACTGGTTGTAGTGCGCGTCACGGTTGGTGCCGCCGAAACCGCCGTCCTTGGTCTGCATGGTTTCGAGGTAGTCGGTCATCTTGCTGATGGAGGCGTGCAGGCCGTCGATCTTCAATCCGGTATTCTTCGCGGCCTTGAGGGCCTGGAATTGCCAGCCAACGACAGAGAGGTCGGCACCACCTGCCTTGTTGTAAACGATCTGTTCCTTGCCGCCGTAGGCCCAGGCTCCCTTGGGGGTCTGGTTTTCGATGATGACCTTCACGCCTTTTTCAAAGGCCTCACGCATCCCTGGAAGGGATTTGCTTCCTAGGCGCGCGAGCGTGTACATTTCGCCGAGCGCATAAGTCGCGATGCCGTGCTCGTAGGTGCCCGCTCCGCCTTTGCCGCCGGCGGCCTCGCCCTTCCAGTTGTCGGAGAAGATTCCATATGGGTTCTTCTTGCTGACTTCGATCAGATACATGATGCCCTTCATCACATTGTCCCCGTAGAACGGCGACTCCGGAGTCTCGCAGCGGCCCAGGTAGCACAGCAGCGCGAGACCGGTCATGGCGGCCTTGTTGCCACGGCCCCAGGAGCCGTCGGCGTTCTGCTTGCCCTTCAGCCACTCCAGCGATGCGCTCACCGCCGCCTCACACTCCGGCGTGCCGCCATTCTGACGCAGCTTCTCCAGGCGCTCCTGCGTCGAGCAGCGGCTCCTCATCGACGGTGGCAAAGTCACAAAACCCGCCGCTCCGCCCATCCCCATCCCCTTGCCAAATCCGCCGCCCGCTCCTCCCGTGCCAAATCCGCCGCTCGCTCCGAGCGCTCCGCCCCCCATCATCGCGCTCACATCCGGCATGTCCAAGGCGTCCGGCGGCGCCTCCGGCAGCGTGATCGCCGAGTTCATGCTCGTGCTCACCAGCTTCTTCATCGGCATCGTCTTGTTGATCGAGCTGCGCTTCTTCTGCTGCACCTTGTGCTGCAAATCCTGGCTCGCCTGCTGCCCCTGCGCCGTTCCGCCCCCGGGCAGGAAGTCCACCTGCTTGTCCATCACCCCCGTGCTGAACACGATGAACAAGGCCAGCACCCCCAGCCCCGCGTGGATCAAAATGCTCAAAAGCAGCGAGCTCGCCCCCATCTTCCGCCACATCTGCACGAACTTGTTCGGCGGAGGCCCCGTCTCGATGTGCGTCAGCGCGGGCGGGTGATACACCCCGTGTTCGTCCACTGCCACGGCCTCGCCTGCCTCATCGGTCGGCGCCGCGACGGCCACCGCAACAGCCGCGCTGGGCGCGGGCATGGCAGGAGCGACGGCGGAAGGAGCGGGCACGGCCGGTGCCACGCCGGAGGGCGCGGGAACGGCCACAGGCACCGGCGCGGAAGGCGCGGGCGGCGGCATCATCGCCGGCATCGGCATGGTGGGCATGCCGTAGCCAGGAGGATAGCCTCCCGGCATCTGCGGCGGATAGCCTTGTGGCATCGGATAGCCCGGAGGGTAGCCTCCCGGCATCTGCGGCGGATAGCCCTGCGGCATCGGATAGCCCGGCATTTGCGGCGGGTACCCCGGCGGCGGCATGTAACCCTGCGGATAGCCCGGCATCTGCGGCGGATACCCCGGCGGCGGTGTGTAGCCAGGCGGCAAGGGCTGCGTGGAACCAGGAGATGGCGGCTGTGTTGGGTTCATAACGTCAATCGGGTGAAATTCAGTCCAGATTACACACTTTCGCGGGCATCCGACAAGAGCAATTTACGAAGGTGGACAACCACACCTTCCCAAGGTCAGACGTTTTCGAATTTTCTCCAGTAAAGCAGGGCGATCGGCACCATCGAAAGGCACTCCTGTCCGGCGAGCGCGACGCCCTCCATCGAACGCGTGTTCCAGGCCCCGAGAACGAAGGAGACAGCGATGAGAATGGCGGAGCCGAGCGTGAAAACGGCTCGCGGCGAGATCGTGAGCCGCGCCGGGCGCGTCTCCGCCGCGAGAAGGTCGATGAATCGCGCGGCCGTCAGCACGAGGACGACGACAGAGAGCCAGCCGTTGTCATCGAGAGCGCCGGTCGCGAGCCAGTCGTAGCCGCCGTGCGCGGCGATGGCGAGCGCGAAGGTGCCGAGGAACTCGTCCGCGCGGGCAAAGCGCGTGCGCAGCATGTGGTAGAGGCTGTGCCCGCAGATTCCGGTGAGGGAGATGTGGATGAAGTTCGCGGAGAGAAAGCGTGTCCACGCGATGGTGCCGCCGTAGTCCTGGTAGTATCCGATGTTTTCCTCCAGCGAGAAACCCAGGCCGACGAATGCTCCCGTGAGCAGAGCCAGGCCCGGCTGGCGTCGCCACAGCAGCCACGGCAGGAAAAGCGCGAAGAGCAGGAGTTTACAGCCTTCTTCCCGCAAACCGACGCCGACGAGATAATAGATCAAATCGTGGGGGAAGGGAGCGTTCGAGGTCATGCCCTGCACAAACTCCTGGTAGGCCAGAATGCTGAGCGTGGGCCACACGCTGCACACCCCGGCCATGAGGGCGACGATGGGGCGCGCCCAGCGCCAGCGCTCACGATCACTGTGCTGCACAAGGATGAAATACCACAGTGCGGCGGCAAAGAAGGCGAGAGCCAGCGTGCCGTAGGGAATGGCGCTGAGGCGATGCCGGACGAGGCCGCCCCATTGCATCCAGATGTCTCCAATGAGCGCTCCTGCGTGATGTTGCAGTAGGGGATGGCAGTCTTCAATCCAGCCGGGATGCTTGGCGATTTCATTAAGCAGGTCGAGATCACGCGCGGTGACGGCGAGACGCAGCGCTTCCTCACGCGCGGCGCTGGCGTCGGCAAAGTGGAGTCCTTCAAGGAAAAAGGCTCGCATCGCGGCGTCGTTGTCACCAAAACGCTTCAAAAGGCTGCCGAGCAGTTCGGCGGCGAGCATCTCGTGCGGTGTGGCGGCTGCTCTTTGTCGTAGGCCGGCCAGGGCTTTCTCATCATGGTCGAGAGCGGCGGCCAGATAATCCAGGAAGAGGCCGGCGGGTGCGTCGGAGGTGGCGTGCTCGTGGATCAGGCCGCTAACATCGTAGCCCCACAGATGTCCGTTGCTGGTGAATGCATGGTAGGCTTCCGCGTCGCCGTCCGCGACCGGCTTGGAGGATTGCGCCAACGCCCGGCGGAGCCATGCGGCCAGTTTTCTCGGTTGCGGCTCTTTTTCATGCCGCAGTTGATGGAATTCGCCATGCAGCCGGCTCAGAGCGGGGGAGACCACGTGTTGGTCAGCGGTCTGATCCTGCAATCTGTCGCTTACAATGATCGCGCTGGCGGCGATCATGCCCAGCGCGATGATCGCGGCGGAGGTGCGCAGCAGAAAGAGCCGGTCGCGAGTGAGGAAGTGCGCGCGCGCGCGCCAGCCGTGGAAAAGAGGTCGCTCGTCGCTCATGCGTGTCAGTCGCCGTCTTTCCTCCACCAGTCCGCCGGTCGTTCCCATGGCTCTGACGTGTCTTCTTCCTCGCTGGAGGCATGGGGCTGGTGTCTGGCGCGTTGTTCCTCGTCCTCCAGTTCCATGAGCAGGCGCACATGCGGCTCCGGGCGCGTTGTGCGCCGCCAGATGAGCCAGGCCCAGATGGCGAAGGCACCGACCAGAAACAGCAGCGTGCCCAGCGTAAAAAGCACAAACCAGTCGGACGCCTCCACCCATTGATGCGGGATGCCGGGCGCGCTTCCGGGGCGGGCGGGAAAGGCGGGCGGCGTTTGCATGACGGCTCAGGCTTCGTTGAAGACAAGGCGCATTGGGATCATTTTAGAGAACTGGAACCCGTGCTGCTGGAAGAATGATTGCGAGTCCGCGCTGATGCGGTCGGTGAGCAGCGTGATGCGCTTGAAGCGCTTCTCCTTCGCGAACTCGATAGCGTGGTCGAGCAGGCGGCCGCCGTAGCCCTGGCGCCGATGCTGCGGATGCACGATCACATCCTCCATGATGAGAACGAGGCCGCCCTCCGCCGTGCTGATGGTGAAGAGCAGGTTCACCATCCCGATGACCTTGTGATCCGTGCGCAGCACGAAGATGCGGCCGCGGTTCGGCTGCTCCAGGATGAGGCGCAGGCCGTGCTCCTGCTTGGTGCGGTCCGGCTTGAAATCCTCCTCCTCGCTGAAAAGCGCGACGAGCAGCTCCACGAGCTGCGGCAGGTCTTCGATGGTGGCCGGTTCGATGCGCGGCTCGGTGTCGGTGGCGGACATGGGCCGACTATTAAGCAGGCGCGCGGACAAAGGCAACGCGGACGATGCGGCATGTGTGAAAGGCTTTCGTCACCATGCAGGGCACAAAAGTGCGACGCGGCGGCGTCAAACATGCTGAAACCGTTCTCGCAGAGGATGGTTTCAGCCTCCCGCAATCCCAACCCACACTCCCATGAAACCCGGAATGAACTCCCTGGCCATGCTCTGCGGCGCATTCGCCCTTGGCGTGGCATCTCTGCCCGCGCAGGAATCCAAACCCGCCGAAACGCCCCGCGCCGATGCACCGCCCGCGCCCGAACGCCGCGCTGAAAACGCGCAGCCAAGGCGCGAAGAACCACGCGGCGAACAGCCGCGACGCGACGCGGAGCGTCCTCAAAACGGTCCGCCGCGTGCGGAAAACACCCGCGAAACGCAGCGCCGCCCGCAAATGGACGCGCCACGTGAGCAAATCCAGCCGCGTGGAGGACAGCCAAATCCACGCGATGCCGGACGCGGGCCTGCCAATCCTCCGCGTGAGGAAAATCGCGGCCGCGGGGATCATTCTCCAGCCGAAGGCTTTCATCGTCCGCCAATGAACCAACCGCGTGATGGCGGAGAGCATCAGCAACGCGGCCCGCAGCCTGAAAACCGCCGCGGACCCGAAAATCAGCAGCATGGTGGAGATCGCGGACCACAGGCCTTTCATCAGCCGCCTGGACCACGTGGTCCTAAAGGAGGTCACTCAAGAGGAGGCTTCCAACCGCGTCAGCAAGGCCCCGCTCCGCAACATTTCGCGCAGCGCGGCTCCTTTGGCTCGCCACGTGGTCCTGAGATGCGTCGTGGCGGACCTCGTGGCCCGCAGAACTTCGGTCGTCCGCAGCATGAGGGTGCCTTCAACGGCCCGCGTGGACCTGCACCGCGTTTTCAACACGATCAACGCGGCCCCGTTCCGCAGCACTTTG
>Ga0315900_10004987_pt1 | contig 18436 bp, 14 predicted proteins | sample LakEriMetagenome_FD_203521 | JGI IMG/M metagenome (GOLD analysis project Ga0315900, IMG submission 203521) | Freshwater fungal communities from buoy surface, Lake Erie, Ohio, United States - Buoy 12 MA114 | ecosystem: Environmental > Aquatic > Freshwater > Lake > Lake biofilm | place: USA: Lake... | reverse complement strand
CCTGTCGGTCGCCGAAGTGCCGCTGCGGGCGGTGTGGGACGGTACCGGCCGCGGCCAGCTGGAAGCCAATACCCGCCGCCGGATGCAGGAAATCCTCGATGCCTATCGCACCGGGGTCAACGTCATCGGCGTCGATATCAAGAAGGCCGATCCGCCCGAAAAGGTGGCCGACGCCTTCCAGAAGGTCAACGTCGCGCAGCAGAACGCCGAGCGTGACAAGGCCAATGCCCAGGCCTGGGCCCAGCAGACACTGGCCCGTGCCGAAGGTGAGGCTGCGGCCTTCGACAAGGTCTATGCCGAATACAGGCTGTCGCCACAGGTGACCCGCCAGCGGATGTACTACGAAACGATGGAGCGCGTCCTGTCAGCGAATGACAAGGTGGTGGTCGAAGCCAATGGCGTGACCCCCTATCTGCCCCTGCCCGAACTGCGCCGCCGCGCCGCCGAGCAGCCCCAGCAGGGAGGCCAGTGATGCCCAGCTTCTGGCAGAACTCCAAGGCCAAGATCCTGGCTCTCGCAGCACTGCTGATCGTCGCCCTGTCGAGCATCGTCATCGTTGACGAGAACGAGCAGGTCGTGGTGGTCCGGCTGGGTGAGCCGGTGCGCAAGATCAATGCGTTCAAGCCCGATACACCGTTCGGCAGCACCGGGGCGGGGATCAACTGGCGCATTCCCTTCATCGAACAGCTGGTCTGGGTCGACAAGCGGCTGATGTCATTCCCGATGGAGCGGCAGACCGTGCTTTCGTCCGACCAGCTCCGTCTGGAAGTGACGGCCTATGCCCGCTTCCGGATCATCGATCCGGTCAAGATGGTGAAGACCGCCGGTTCGACCGACCGGGTGATGAGCCAGCTTCAGCCGATCATGACCTCGGTCCTGCGGCAGGAACTGGGCAAGCGGACCTTCCAGTCGTTGCTTAATGCCGAACGCGGCGCAGCGATGACCCAGATCCGCACCAACCTTGATCGCCAGGCCCGCGAATATGGCGCCCAGGTGATCGATGTGCGGATCCAGCGTGCCGACCTGCCCGCCGGCGCGCTCGAATCCGCCTTTGCCCGGATGCAGGCCGCGCGCGAGCAGGAAGCGACCACGATCCAGGCCCAGGGCCAGAAGCAGGCCCAGCTGATCACCTCCGAAGCCGAAGCCCGTGCGACCCAGATCTACGCCGCAGCCTTTGGCAAGGACCCGCAGTTCTACGATTTCTACCGCGCGATGAAGAGCTATGACGCGACCTTCGCCAACCCGCAGAACAAGGGCAGCAGCACGATCATTCTTTCGCCCGACAACGATTACCTGCGGCAGTTCAAAGGACGGTGATGCCCGTTCGTGGAGTCATTCAATCCCCGTTCAGCCAGTCCGGCTTGAATCCGGTGTGCTGAACCGGTCCTGCTGTCAGGCAGGGCCATGCGAAGTTGGAAGGATATAGGACACGTGCGATACGCCTATGGAGTGACGAGTGCGCTGCTGATCGGTGGCGCGGCCGTTTCGGTGATGACCGGCATTCCCGCCGGGGCGCAGGTGGCGCAGAACGATGCAACGCAGATGCAGGCGGTGGTCCCGCGGGCCGGGGCTCCGGCCAGCTTTGCCGAGCTGACCCAGCAATTGCAGCCCGCCGTGGTCAACATCGCCACCCGCCAGCGGGTGCGCGTTGCCAATGGCAATCCCTTTGCCGGCACCCCGTTCGAAGACCTGTTCGGCGGCGGCCAGGGCCGCGGCCCGACCACGCGTGAGGGCCAATCGCTCGGTTCCGGCTTTATCATTTCGGCTGATGGCTATGTGGTGACCAACAATCACGTCGTGACTCCTGAGGGTCAGGGCGAGATCCAGTCAATCACCGTGACCCTGGCGGACGGCACCGAATATAACGCTAAGCTGGTCGGCCGCGATGCCCAGTCGGACCTGGCCGTACTCAAGATCGACGCCGGCAAGCCGCTGCCTTTCGTGCGCTTTGGCAACAGCGAAGCCGCGCGGGTCGGTGACTGGGTGATCGCCATCGGCAATCCCTTTGGCCTGGGCGGCACTGTGACTTCGGGCATTGTCTCGGCCGTGCACCGCTCGGCCGGCGCGAGCCGCTACATCCAGACCGACGCTTCGATCAACCGCGGCAACTCGGGCGGTCCGCTGTTCGACATGAAGGGCAACGTGATCGGCATCAACAATGCCATCTTTTCACCAACCGGTGGCAATGTTGGCATCGGTTTCGCCATTCCGGCAGACATTGCCGCGCCGATTGTCGACAAGCTGGTCAAGGGCCAGTCGATCGACCGCGGCTACCTGGGCGTCCAGATCGTGCCCGTGACGGACGACGTGGCGGATTCGCTGGGTCTGCCGCGCAATCGCGGCGAGCTGGTCCAGACCGTGCAGCCCGGCCAACCCGCCGCAGCCGCCGGCCTTCAGCCGGGCGATATCGTGCTGCGGGTCGACGGCAAGGAAGTCTCTCCCGACAATACCCTGTCGTTCATCGTTGCCAACACGGCACCAGGCAAGCGCATCCCGATTGACATTATTCGCAACGGCAAGCGGATGACGCTTACCGCCACGGTCGGCAAGCGGCCCAGCGAGGACGAACTGGCACAGCAGACCTTCGGGCCGAACCAGCCCGAGCAGGAAGATGCCTTCAACCGCACGCCGCAGCGCCAGGGCGAAGGCCTGGCCGAACGATCGCTGGGCCTGTCAGTCCTGCCGATGACGCCCCAGATTGCGGCCCAGATCGGCTTGCCGGCGGATACCCGCGGGCTGGTGATCGCAGCGGTCGATGCAACTTCGGATGCCGGTACCAAGGGCCTGCAGCGCGGAGACGTGATCCTGTCGGTCAATTACCGCGACGTGGTGACCGTGGCCGAGCTGGAAACCGCCATTCGCGGCGCCCAGACGGAAAACCGCGCCGCCATGCTGCTGCGCGTCCAGCGCCGCGGCCAGCCGGCAGCCTATATCCCGGTCCGGCTGCGCAATTGACTTAATCGCTCCGCGCCACTGGCTTAACCCTGCCGGTCCCGCCCCCACCGGGGAGTGCGGGACCGGCATGGCCCGTTTTCAGGGCCGGTTTTCAGGGCCAGTTTTCAGTTACCGAGCGCCTTGTCCTCATTGGCACGCTTGATGACATAGAGCCGGATCGCTTCGGACTGCTGCGGGGTCAGTTCATTCTTCCAGCTGACCATGCCATTGGCGCTGAGGGCGCCGCCGATCACGATGTCGTTCCACATCTTCGCATCGCCCAGCGAGCCGGCGCGGCGCAGGTCGCGGGTGAGCGAAGTGCCGATGGCCGCATCGCCGTGGCAGACCGCGCAGAACTGGCCGAACTGCTTCTGGCCTTCGGCCAGCTGCGCCGGGGTGCCGGTCGAGGCTGGCGGATCGAGCGGCGGTGGCGCAGCCGAATCCATGTCGGGCAGCTTGGTCTTTCCGCCCAGCTTGAACACCAGCAGGCGCGACTGGTTGCGGATCGGGCCGTTGGGTTCGGACAGGTAGCCGGCCGTGATTGGCCAGGCGCCGCCCCACCCTGCCAGCACGGCAACATATTGCTGCCCCTTGACCCGGAAGGTCGAGGCCGGAGCCACGATCCCGGTCTGGGCATTGAAGCTCCACAGCTTCTTGCCGTTGGCCGGGTCAAAGGCATTGAATTCACCGGCCATATTGCCCTGGAACAGCAGGTCACCGCCGGTCGAGAGCAGGCCGCCGTTCCAGGCACCCGGATACTTGATCGTCCAGCGGGCCTTCTGCGCCACCGGATCCCAGGCGACCAGTTCACCCGTGGTCGCTGCCTTGGCCGCGGCGCGTATGGCCTTATCCGCGGGCAGCATGCCCGATGAAAGATCCAGCCCCACGTTGAAGCCCTGCTTGTTCGGCTTCCAGTTGGGGTTGTGAATGAAGGCAAACGAGTTGTTGATCGCCGGGATATAGACCAGCCCGGTCTTCGGGTTGAAGGCCATCGGGTGCCAGTTGTGCGCGCCGATCGGGCCAGGGGTTCCCAACCACATCTTGCCGGTGCGGTAATAGCGCGAATCCGGGTTCTCGATCGGGCGGCCGGTCTTCAGGTCGAATCCGGTGGCCCAGTTGACGGGCACATAGTTCTTGGCGCTGATCAGCTTGCCAGTTTCGCGATCGAGCACGAAGAAGAAGCCGTTCTTGGGCGCCTGCATCAGCACCTTGCGCTTGGCCCCGTCGATCGTCAGGTCCGCCAGCATGATGTGCTGCGTGGCCGTGTAATCCCAGGTTTCGCCGGGCGTGGTCTGGAAGTGCCAGACATATTCGCCGGTCTTGGGCCGCAGCGCCACGATCGAGGAGAGATAGAGATTGTCCCCCTCTCCCGCCGAGCGGTAGAACTGGTTCCAGGGCGAACCATTGCCCACGCCGACATAAAGCAGGTCAAGCTCCGGATCATAGGCCATCGCATCCCACATGGTGCCACCGCCGCCCTGCTTCCACCATTCGCCCTTCCAGGTGGCCTCGGCCGCCTTGAGGTGCGGTTCGGTGTTCTTGCCCGGCGCATCGGGCACCGAATAGAACCGCCACAGCTCCTTGCCGGTATCGGCGTCATATGCGGTCAGGAAGCCGCGCACGCCCATTTCCGCGCCGCCGTTGCCGATCAGCACCATGCCGTTGATCACGCGCGGCGCGCCGGTGATGGTATAGGGCTTCGACTGGTCGAGCGTGACGACGCTCCACACTTCCTTGCCGGTTGCGCGGTCGAGCGCGACCAGCCGGCCATCGAGCGTGCCCATGAACAGCTTGTCGCCCCAGGCGCCGAAGCCGCGGTTGACCACGTCGCAGCAGGCCGCCACGGCGCGTTCACCCGGAACCTTGGGATCGTATTCCCACAGCAGCTTGCCGGTTTCCGCATCATAGGCCTTGGCCTTGGACCAGGCGGTGGTGATGTAGATCTTGCCATCGATGGCCAGCGGGGTGGCCTCCTGCCCGCGCGAGGTATCGAGATCGGCAAACCAGGCCAGGCCCAGGTCCTTGATCGTTGACTGGTTGATCTGGTCAAGCGGGGAGTGGCGCTGTTCGTCGTAAGTGCGGCCGTAGGACAACCATTCGTCCGGATTCGCGGCCACGATCCGCTCCGCATTGACCGCACCGGGCAATTCCGAGCTTGGCTGCTGCTTGCATGCGGCAAGCGGCAGGGCAGCGGCCAGCAACAACACCTTGAGACGCATCCCCATCCATCCCTCCATTACGGGCCCGGCTTGTACCGGGTCATCCTGATCACGGGGGATAGTGCCGTTAATCGATCGGTTAAGCTAGCCCTCTTGTGCAGTCGGCGTTTTGTGCCTTACGCAGAGCCATGCTGGGGACACGAGGAGCTTGGCGATGTGTGACGATCTGACCGCAATCGAAGAAGAAGTCGCCCTTTCGCGCACCGGCCTGGACCGCCGCAGCTTCGCCGGGCTGGGTGCCGCCAGCCTCGCCGCCCTGGCCGCGCCGCTCGGCGCCAAGACCACCAAGGCCCCGCCGCCGCCAACGGAAAAGATGGTCCGGATTCCGACCACCTCGGGCCAGATGGACGCCTTTTTTGTCCATCCGAAGACCGGGCGCTGGCCAGCCGTGATCCTCTGGCCGGATATCGCCGGCCTGCGCGAAGCCTACAAGGTCATGGCCCGGCGCCTGGCCGCCGATGGTCATGCCGTGCTGGTGATCAACCAGTATTACCGCTCCGCCCCGGCACCGCATTTCAACGCCATAACCGAATGGCGCACGCCCGCCGGGCAGGAAAAGCTGCGGCCAATGATCCCGCTGCTGACGCCCGATGCCATTGTACTCGACACCCGTGCCGCGGCCGAATGGCTTGACCGGCAGCGTCCGGTCCATTCCGGGCGCGGTATGGGCGTCGCCGGCTATTGCATGGGCGGGCCCTTCGCCGTGCGCAGCGCCTTTGCCTATCCGGCCCGGGTCCGCGCCGTCGCCTCGTTCCATGGCGGATCGCTGGTGACCGACCGGCCGGACAGCCCGCACCGCCTGTTCGCAGCGACCAGTGCCCGCTTCCTCTTCGCCATCGCCCAGAACGATGACAAGCGCGCGCCGGGGGACAAGGACGCCTTGCGCACCGCCGCCACTGAGGCAGAGCGGGAGAGCGAAGTTGAGGTTTATCCGGCCGACCACGGCTGGTGCACGATCGATTCGCCGGTCTATGACAAGGTTCAGGCCGAGCGGGCCTGGGGGCGGATGCTGGAACTGTTCAGAACGCTGTGAGCCGGGCCGTCATTCGGCAGCCGGCACCTGCTTCTTGAGCTTCACCAGCGTGACCATCTCGTCATAAAGCTCGATCATGTGGCTGCCGTGCCACTGATCAAGCACGCAGCGCACCCGCCCGAAGAAGGCCGGCACCTCGTCCAGCGCAAAGCTGCGTCGTGCCCCGGTGCCCTCGGCTGCGGGCGGCTGGATCTCGATCCCCTGGCCGCGCAGATAGGCCACGATTTCCTCGATGTGCTGAGCCATTGCGATCTTGCGCAGCTCGTTGCTGCCCGAACGGGCGTGGCCCAGCTCTTCCTTGGCCTTGGCCATCAGATCATCGATGTAGCTGGAAACGCGGTCCATGTTCTCGCGCTTCAATGCGATCATCTTGTCGACATAGTCCTGCTGGACGCGGAGGCGGGCGGTGTCCGGATGTTCCGAACCCCAGAAGGCCTGTCCAAACTCTATCGGCTTGTGCTGCATTTTCGTCCGGTCCTCGCGTTGTGGCTCGGCATAGGGGAACATGCTTACGGTCGGGTTAACCTTCGCGCCCGGCTTCGCTTGCCCCGCCCGGCACCCGGATGCGGGTCGCGGGGCACGACGGCGCCGTAATGGTTGTCGAGCACCTGCACTGACCCCATATGTCCGGCCAGAGGAGACCCGGCATGGCCGACAAAGTGACATTGACCGAAGCCGAATGGCTCGCAAAGCTCGGGCCGGAACGCTATCACATCCTGCGCCAGGCCGGTACCGAACGGCCGTTCACCGGCATCTACGAGCGCAACAAGGCGACCGGGGTCTATATGTGCGGCGGCTGCGGCGCGCCGCTGTTCGCATCAAGCGAGAAGTATGAATCCGGCTGCGGCTGGCCCAGCTACACTGCACCACTGCCCGATGCGCCGATCGACGAACTGATCGACACCAGCCACGGCATGATCCGCACCGAAGTGCGCTGTGCCCGCTGCGACGGCCATCTGGGCCATGTCTTCCCCGATGGCCCGCGCGATGCGGGCGGGCTGCGCTATTGCATCAACAGCGCCAGTCTCGATTTCGCGCCAAAGGAATAAGCACCGGCCCTGCACTAAATCTGCGATTCACCGCAGGTTACAATTCGCCTATGCACAGGTCTGCCGGGGCGGCAGGTGCCCGTGGGAAGGAATAACGGAAATACCATGGCGCGACGCGACAAGAGGGGGAGCCAGGCTCCGCAGCGCGAGGAATTGACCGGCTGGCGCAAGCTGGTGCGGCGGCTGTTCGTCTGGGGCGGTTCGCTGGCGGTGGTCGGCCTGCTGGTGCTGACCGTCTCGGTCTGGCTGACGGCGCGCTCGCTCCCCTCCTATGACGAGCTGAAGTCCAGCCAGGTCGGCCAGATGATCGTGGTCCGCGCCCGCGACGGGACCGAGCTGGTCTCGCTTGGGCCGAGCTATGGCAAGTGGCTCAAGCACGACGAGATTCCCGAAGTGATGCGTACGGCGATGGTCTCGGTGGAAGACCGGCGGTTCCGCTCGCATCCGGGGATTGACCCGATCGGGCTGGCCCGCGCGGTCTATGTCTCGTTCACCACCGGCAAGTCACTGCGCGCCACTTCGACAATCTCGCAGCAGCTGGCGCGGACCGTGTTCCTCAACAACAACCGGACGTGGGGCCGCAAGCTGCGCGAAGGCGTGCTGGCCCTGGCGCTCGAATGGAATTTCTCGAAGGACCAGATCCTCGAGCTGTACCTCAACAAGGTCTACTTCGGTGGCGGCGCCTATGGCGTGGACGCCGCCAGCCGCAAGTTCTTTGGCCATCCGGGCACTGAAATCTCGCTCCCCGAGGCAACGATCATCGCCGGGCTGGTCAAGGCACCGTCCAACTATTCGCCCACCGCCGATGCCAAGGCCGCAGTCGGGCGCGCCCGGGTCGTGCTGGATGTGATGGAGCGGAACGGGGCGGTAACCCCCGCCGAGGCCGCCGCAATCGATTACGACAAGATCGTCTTCGCGGTGGAGAAAAACCAGAACTCGGTGCGCTATTTCACCGACTGGGCCCTGCCCCAGCTGGACCTGCTGCTACCCGACAACAGCCAGCCGATCGAGGTCTGGACTACGCTTGATCCCAAGCTGCAGGCCGCCGCGACCGCGGCGATCGACAGCAACACCCCGAACGGCGCCCAGGGCGCGCTGGTCAGCATGGACCGCGACGGGGCGGTGCTCGCGCTGGTCGGGGGGACGGACTATGTTACGTCGAACTACAACCGTGCGGTCAATGCCGTGCGCCAGCCGGGTTCGGCCTGGAAGCTGTTCGTCTATCTTGCCGCGCTGGAGGCCGGCTACACCCCGAATGACCGTGTGGTAGATGAGCCGGTGACGATTGACGGCTGGAGCCCGCGCAATTCGGGCGGCGACTTTGCCGGCGAGATCGACGTGCGGACCGCCTTTGCCTATTCGAAGAACACCGTTGCCGCCCAGCTGGGCAACGAGGTTGGCTTCAGCGCTGTGGCGGGCATTGCCCGGCGCTTTGGCATCACCACCCCGATTTCGACCGTCCCTTCGATGGTGCTGGGCACCAATGAAGTGCGGCTGATCGACCTGACCCGCGCCTTTGCCGCCGTTTCGGCCAAGGGTCACGCGGTCGAACCCTATGGCATCACCAAGGTCCAGACGGTCGATGGCGAAGTGCTGTACCAGCGGGAGAGCAAGCAGGGCCCGCTGCTGGTGCCCGCCTATGTCGCGGCAGGGATCACCGACCTGCTGCAAAGCGCGGTCAGCACGGGGACCGGGCGCGCGGCCAATATCGGCCGGCCGGTTGCTGGCAAGACCGGCACCACCAATTCGAACAAGGATGGCTGGTTCATGGGCTTTTCCAGCGGCATCACCACCGGGGTGTGGATGGGCCGCGACGATGCCCGGCCGGTCGCCGGCCTGCAGGGCGGCACCGCCCCGGCCCGGGCTTTCGCCGCCTATATGCGGACGGCCGTAGCCAATCGCCCGCCTGAAAAGTTCGACACCGAGGTAACCCTGCCGGCCTGGCAGCTGGAGCCCGACGATGAGGCCCAGCTCGGTGATCCCAACGAGTACTACTATGCCGACGAGCAGGGCAATCTGGTCGATCCCAATCGTCCGGATGGAGGCCCCGGAGATGGCGGAGCAGGTGCGCCGGAGCCGGCCGGCCCGCCGCCGCCCGCAGCCAATGAGGACTTCCTGCGTGAGGCAACCGGGGGGCGTCCCGGTTAGGGTTCCGCCGCGGCCAGCAGGCCGCTAGATCACGAAATCGAGGATCGCCGGCATCTGCTTGGTGCGACGGTTTTCGACCATGCGCTCGTGCAGGGTGCTGATCTGCGCCGAGCCGGTCTTTACGAACAGGAACGGGAAGATCCCGTGGAGCAGGCAGGCAAAGCCGCCCAGGATCATCCGCGTGCCAAAGCCCGTCGCCATGACCAGGTGTTCGCCATAGCTTTCGCCCACGCTGGCGGGGTGTTCGGTGAACAGCGCTTTCAATGCCATCGGCTTGCCTCCCATGCTTGATGCAAGGATATGACGACCTCAATGCAAAATCATCACTCTTTTCATAGGCAATACCACATTTATGTGATATTTTTTCCCATGTATGATAGATATCACGCAAATTGATTCGATTGATTGGGCTATTCTGGCGGTCTTGCAGGCTGATGCCGCGCTGGCGGTGCAGGACGTGGGCGACCGGGTTGGCCTCTCCACCAATGCCTGCTGGCGCCGGATCAAGCGGCTGGAGGACGGCGGGATCATTGCCCGCCGGGTGGCGCTGGTCGATCCGGCCAAGCTCGGCCTGGCCACTACGGTCTTTGTCTCAATCCGCACCAACCGCCACGATCCCAGCTGGCTAGAGGCCTTCTCGCGCGGGGTGGCCGGGATCGACGAGATCGTCGAGTGCCACCGCATGGCCGGCGATGTCGATTACCTGCTCAAGCTGGTGGTGCGCGACATTGCCCATTACGACCGGATCTATCGCAAGCTGATCGCCGCGATTCCCGATCTGGCCGATGTCAGTTCCGCCTTCTCGATGGAACGGATGAAGGCGACCACCGCCCTGCCCCGCCCGACCTGAGCCGCGCTACCGCTGCTTCGCCAGCAGCCAGCCGAAGACTTCGGGCAGGCGCCGCGCCCAGGCGTTTTCCTCGTGCTCGGCACCTTCGTAAACCTTGCTTTCCCAGTCGGTGCCCTTCTGCCAGCCGCGCGCCCCGATCCGCGCGTCGATCGCCTGCTGATAGGGCGCGTAAAAGGCATCGAGCGTGGCCGTGCCATGATCGAGCCACAGCCGCCGCCCAGCCGGACGGCCCAGCCGGGTATCGAACCAGCTCTCCCACAGGCGGATCAGCTCCGGGTTCGCCTCACCCACCGCGCGCGGATCGGCCGCCGGCCAGTGCGAGGAAATGCAACCCGCCCGGCCATAGACCTCTGGCCGTTCAAGGAAGGCATAGCAGCTCATCAGCCCGCCCATGCTCGATCCCATGATCGCCGTATCATCACGCCCCGGCCGGGTACGGAAGCTGCCGTCGACCCATTGCTTGAGCGGCCCGGCCAGCCAGGCAAGATAGGCCTCGCTCACCACAGGGCCTGCGATCATCGCATCCATCGCCGCGCGCGGGGTGCCGCTGGCCGCCTGATAGATCGATTGCGGCAGATACTGGCGATAGCGGTCTTTGCCCTGGGCCCAGACGCCGACAATGATATGCGGCTCGACCTGGCCAGACCTGATCGCTGCCAGCATCGCCTTGTCCGCCGCCCAGACCTTGTTGAAATTGCTCTTGGCCGGATCGAACAGGTTATGCCCGTCATGCATATAGAGCACGGGGTAGCGACGGTCCCCCCGATCATAGCCGGGGGGCAGCCAGATCGTCAGCCGCTGGGTAGGCAGCCCCGCAGCCTCGACCGCTTCATACTCCAGGAATCGCCCCGGATCGGCCTTCGCCAGCGCCGGAGCGGCCAGCAGCGCGCCGAGCAGCACCAGCAGGCCGCCCAGCACCCGCATCATTTCACCGGCACCATCCGGATCGCAAAGCCGCCGCCCGGTGCAATCTTCAGGCTCAGGCTGTCGGCGCTGGTCAGCACCTTGCTTTCGATCACGATCGAGTGGCGTTTGGCAGTGCGGTAATCGGCATCGTCGCCATCGCGGTAGATTTCCGCCTTGTAACGCTTGCCGGGGGTCAGGAAGTCGAGCTTGAAGGACACGCTGCGCGCTTCCTCATCGCCCACCGCGCCGATATACCAGCCCTCACCGCCGCGCTCTTTGCGGGCGATGGTAACATAGTCGCCAATCTCGCCATTGAGCACGCGAGTATCCTGCCAGTCGGTCGGTACGTCGCGGATGAACTTCATCGGGCCGGGATACTTGGCATAGTTCTCCGGCGTGTCCGCCACCATCTGCAGCGGCGAATAGATCACCACGTAGAGCGCCAGCTGCTTGGCAATCGTGGACAGGATCGCACTGCCCCGCTCTCCCTCAAGGCTCAGGATGCCGGGGGTAAAATCCATCGGGCCTTCGAGCATCCGGGTGAAGACAATGTTCGCCTCGTGCTCGGGCGGGTTCTTGCCGCTCCAGGCATTGTATTCCATTCCGCGCATCCCCTCGCGCGCCACCCAGTTGGGATAGGTGCGCTGAAGGCCGGTGCCCTTGACCGGTTCGTGGCTATCGAACGCGATCTTGTGCTTGTAGGCGGTCTCGGCGACGCGGACGAAGTGGTTGGTCATCCACTGGCCGTCCAGCCATTCGCGGTACCTGGTTCCGTCAGGATCGACCCGCTCAAGCTGCCCAGCATCGGTGACATAGCCGGTCTTGACTGCCATCATCCCATACTTGGCGGCAAAGGCGAAGCTGCGGTCCAGTTGGTTTTCGTAATGGCTGACCGCGCCGCCGGTCTCGTGGTGGCCGACCAGTCGCACGCCTTTCTTTTTGCCATAGGCTGCCAGCATGGCGATATCGAAGTCCTCGGTCGGCTTGGTGAAATCCATGTCCCAGCCATTGCCGAACCAATCACCGTCCCAGCCGACGTTCCAGCCTTCGACCAGCACGTCAGGAATACCATTGGCCGCGGCGAAATCGATGTAGCGCTTCACGTTCTCGTTGGTCGCGCCGTGCCTGGCCCCACGCGCCCAGGACCATTCGCCCTTGATCATGTTCCACCACACCCCGGCGAACTTGCCGGGCTTGAACCAGCTCATGTCACCCAGCTTGTTGGGCTCGTTGAGGTTCAGCATCAGGTGGCTGTGATAGATGCCGGGGGCATCGTCGGCGATGATCAGGGTGCGCCAGGGCGTAGTCCAGGCCCCGGTCTTCTGGACCTTGGGTTCGCCCGCGCCAGGGGTCAGGTTGGCCCGCAGGGTGGTGCCTTCGGTGCGGGTCACGTTCATCCCGGCATAGTCGACCAGCGCCGCTTCGTGGAGCGCAACATGGGTGCCGTCAGCCAGCTTGATGGTGATCGGCGTCGCTGCGGTCGAAACCGAGGACAGCCCGGTCTTGTTGTACAGATACTCCTCGCGGTTCCACAGGTAGGCCGGCTTCCACCAGGCCGTGCCATCCTGGGCGAAGGCGAACTCGGTCAGCTCGTCGGCCACCTTGGCCTGCGCCATGTTCGGCTGCTGCGGGAACTCGTAGCGGAAGCCGACACCGTCCTCGTAGAGCCGGAAGGTCACGGTGAAAACCCGGGCCAGCGCAGTCGTTTCCTTGAGGTGGACCTTGAACTCGCGGTAGCGGTTGCGGATGCTGGCCCATTCCCCCCAGGGCTGGGTCCAGGTCTCATCGAAATCGCGCTGCTCGGTCCCGGTGATGGTCAGGCGGCGATCGATCTTGGCGACATCGGTGAACAGGAAGCCCAGCCGCGATGGGGCGACGATCGGCTTGCCCTTGCGGGAAACGGCATAGGCGGCGCGCCCATCGCCATCGATCGTCAGGCTGACACTGACTGCACCATCGGGCGATGTAGCGGACACCGGCGCGGACTGCTGCGCCGTTGCCGGCACGGCAAGCAGCAGGGCGGCAGCTGACAGGGTGGCCGAGCGCATCAGTTGGTCTCCTCGATCAGGATGGCGCCAAAGCCGGGCAAAACGCCGGGCTTGGCCTGGTTGACCGCCGCCAGGACCCGGCCGCCGGTTGCGGCGACCGCAGGCCAGTCGGCCGCAGTGGCAGACAGATTGAATATGGCGATGATGGCCTGGCCGGAATCGCTGCGGCGCAGCACCAGCCGCGCTTCGTCCGCCAGCAGCACTTCGCAGCCACCCGTGCGCAGGGCGGCATGATCGCGCCGCAGGGCCAGCAAGCTGCGGGTGAGATTAAGCAGCGAGGCGGGATCGCCATCCTGCCGGTCGATCGCCCGGGCCAGGTTTTCCTCTCCCAGCGGCAGCCAGGGCGTGGTGCTGGCGGTGAAGCCGCCCTGCTCGCTCTGCACCTGCCACGGCAGCGGCGTGCGTGCCCCGTCGCGGGCCAGGGTCAGCGGCCAGTTCGCGATCGCTTCCGGGTCCTGCAGCTGCTCGAACGGGATTTCGACCTGGGTCAGGCCCAGTTCTTCGCCTTGATAGACGATGATGTTGCCGCGCAGCGAGGCGAGCAGCACGGCCTTCATCCGGGCAAAGGCTGCGTGGTGTTCCGAGGCGCACCAGCGCGATAGCGCGCGCGGGGCATCGTGGTTCTCAAAGGCCCAGCTTGGCCAGCCAGTGCCGGGCAAGTCCGGCCACTGGTCCAGCGCCCCGGCCACCACGGCCGGGGTCAGGTGATCGGCATAGAGGAAGTCAAAGCCATAGGCACTGTTGAGCCGCGCTTCGCCGCAGGTGAACAGCTTCATTTCCCGGTCAGCATCCTTGCCGCCAACCTCGGCCACGGTGAAGACCCCGTCATAGCTGTCGGTCAGGGCGCGGATCCGTTCGATGAAGGCGGGAATATCGGCGTGCGACTGGTTGTAGAGCCGCTGTTGGAAATCGAACGGGCGAGTGCGCGGCTTGCCATCGGGTCCGGCCGGCGGGTTATCGCGCAGCTGTGGATCGTGCATGGCGAAGTTCAGCGCATCGAGCCGGAAGCCGTCGACCCCGCGATCGAGCCAGAACCGTGCAACATCGAGCAGGGCATCCTGCACCGCACGGTTGTGGCAATTGAGTTGGGGCTGGCTGCTCAGGAAGTTGTGCAGGTAATACTGGCCGCGCCGTGCGTCCCAGGTCCAGGCCGGGCCGCCGAAAACCGACTGCCAGTTGGTGGGTGGGGAACCATCGGCCTTCGGATCGGCCCAGACAAACCAGTCCGCCTTGGGATTATCCCGGCTGGCGCGGCTTTCGACAAACCAGGCGTGCTGATCCGAGGTGTGCGAATAGACCTGATCAATCGTGACACGCAGCCCCAGGCCATGGGCGCGAGCGACCAGCGCATCGAAATCGGCGAGCGTTCCGAAAATCGGATCGACCCCGCAGTAATCGGCCACGTCATAGCCGAAATCGGCCATCGGTGAGGTGAAGAAGGGCGAAATCCAGATCGCATCGACACCCAGCCCGGCGACATAGTCCAGCCGCTCGGTAATGCCCGGCAGATCGCCGATCCCATCGCCGTTGGAATCGCGGAAACTGCGCGGATAGATCTGATAGATCGCGGCCCCGCGCCACCAGTCGGTGGCAGCGCCCTCTGGCCCGGCGGCCGCGATACGGGACATTCGATTCATTGCGCGCAGTTCACTTCCGGATCACGTTGGATTCATTGGCCGCACAGATGGCATAGCCCAGCGGCGGCAGAGTAATGGTCACACTGCCAGGGGCATCGGCGCTCAGGGCGCACTGACCGGCCAGCGGCTTGAAGGTCAGGCTGCGCGGCTCGATCGCGATGCGCTGGCTAACCGGCGCATTGGCGGTGTTGAAGGCCAGCACCACTTCCTGCGCCGTCTCTGGATCAATCCGCGAAACGGCATAGAGCCCCGGCTTGTCCGAGAAGGCGCGGCTGATGGTCGCCCCGGCATAAAGCGCGGGCGTTGCCTTGCGGACTTCGGCCAGGGTGGCGATCTGGCGATAGAGCGGGTGATTGCGATCGAAATTTGATTGCGCCGTGGTGGCATCGGTGCCGATCAGGTCATTGTCGTTGTAGACCGCGACTTTCGACGGAAACATGTTTTCCCGCGCCAGCTGGTCATTGCCATCGGACACGAAGCCCTGCTCGTCCCCATAATAGATCACCGGCACACCGCGCAGGGTCATCAGCATGGCGTGGCCGAGCATAGTCCGGGCCAGCAGCTCGTCCTGCGAAATGCCGGGATTGGCCTGCTTCACGAACATTGAGAAACGCCCGAAATCGTGATTGCCCAGGAAGGTCGGCAGGTTGAGCGCTCCGCCCTCGCCGCCTTGGTACAGGGCATCGTCCTCGAACAGGCGGGCCAGCACGTCGGTCCCGGCCTTGCCCGACACCACCCGCTGCGCGGCAGCCGCAAAGGCCATGTCCAGGTTGGACGGCAGGTCCGCGATCCGCGTCCAGCGCGCGGTCAGGGCGGGATCGACATCGCCGGTCGCCACTTCGCCGAAGATGTGGAAGTTGGGGATGCCCTTGTCCCTGGCAACCTTGAGCATCGCTGGCACAAAGGCGCGCCAGAATTCCGGATTGACGTGCTTGGCCGTGTCGATCCGGAAGCCGTCGATGCCGAAGCGCTCGATCCAGCTGGCATAGATCTCGATCATGCCGGAAATGACGCGCGGATGCTGGGTCGCAAGATCATCCAGCCCCACGAAATCGCCATAGACCGCACTTTCGCCAACCCAGTGGGTATCCCCGCGATTGTGATAATAGACCGGATCGTTGAGCCAGGCGGGAACCTTCACGGTCTCCTCGCCCTTGGGCACATAGGGCGTATAAGCCCAGGTCGGATCGGTCAGTTTCGCCCAGTTTTCGGGATGCGGATCGCTGTCGCCGTTGAAGCCCGGATTGATCGGAGCACCAGTCACCCCGCCGCGCCGCGAATAAGGGAAGTTGGCCTTGTCACGGTAGCGGTAGCCGTTCGCATCGCCATCGCGGTACCGGATCACATCGGCCGTGTGGTTGGCTATGATGTCCATGTAGACCTTCATGCCCCGCGCATGGGCGGCATCGACGAAGGCCTTGAAATCATCATTGGTGCCGAAATGCGGATCGACCTGGGTGAAGTCGGTCACCCAATAGCCGTGATAGCCGGCGCTTTCATCGCCCTTTGGCCCCTGGACCGGCTTGTTCTTGAAGATCGGCGCAAACCAGATCGCGGTCGCGCCCATGCCCTGGATATAGTCCAGCCGCGCGGTCAGCCCTTTCAGATCGCCGCCGTGGTAGAAGCCCTTGTGGGTCGGATCGAAGCCGTGTTGCAGCCGGTCGCCCTTGATCCCGCCGGTGTCATTCTTCGGATCGCCGTTCTCGAACCGGTCAGGCAGGACGAAGTAGACGATTTCCGTGTTCGGTGCGCGGGCGCGCAGTTCGGCCTTGGGGTCGGCCGCCCGAGCCGCCAGTGGCGCGCACAGGGCCAGCGCGGCAAGCGAAGTGGCAAGCGAACGGATCATGCGGCGGCTCCAGTTGCGGCGTCCTGCGCTGTCACCAGCGCGGCGAGGTAATCGATGTGCTGCGGCAGCGGGCGCACCGTGTCGATTGCGGCGCGTTCAACGCCTTCCAGGAACCGGCCAAGGTCGGCCTCGCTCAGTCCATCGGCGATCGGGTTCCAACTGCCCGGTTCCAGCCCCTGCCCGGCCATGACCTGCAACCAGCCGACTTCGGTAAACAGCTCGTCGGCGCTCGGCTGGATCACGCAGGCGGCCTGGAATTCCTCGATCCGGGCCTTGAGGCTGTCGGGGATATCCATGGTGCGGCAATGATCCCAGAATGGCTCGCCGTGGCGCTGGTTGGCCCAGTAATGGAGGATCAGGAAATCGCGGATCCGCTCAAACTCCAGCGCGGCCCGGCGGTTGAAGCCATCGCGCACGGCATCACCCACCGGTCCGCCCGGAAGGACCGTCAGGAAGCGGGTGATGGTCGACTGGATCAGGTGGATCGAAGTCGATTCCAGCGGCTCCATGAAGCCGCTGGACAGGCCGACCGCCAGCACATTGCGGTCCCAGAACTTGCGGCGGCGACCGGTGACGAACCGCAGCGGCCGGGGATCGGCCTGGGCGGGTGCATCAAGATTGGCGAGCAGCGTGGCGGTCGCCTCGTCGTCGGATATGAACGCGCTGCAATAGACATGGCCATTGCCGATGCGGTGCTGAAGCGGGATACGCCACTGCCACCCGGCAGCCCGCGCGGTCGAGCGGGTGTAGGGCGTGAAATCGCCCGCCGCCGCGCAGGGCACGGCCACCGCCCGGTCGCAAGGCAGCCAGTGGCGCCAGTCCTCGTATCCGGCCTGGAGCTCCTGCTCGATCAGCAGACCCCGGAAGCCCGAGCAGTCGATAAAGAAATCGCCTGCAATCTCCCGCCCGTCCTCGGTCCGGACGGCGGCGATATCGCCGTTTTCGGCGCGCCGGACTGCCGCAATCACGCCCTCATGACGGACCACCCCGCGCGCTTCTGCATAGCGGCGCAGGTATCCGGCATAGAGCCCTGCATCGAAGTGGTAGGCATAGGGCATCGGCGCGCCACCCGCCGGCTGCCCCATCCGCCCGGTGCGGGCGGCCAGTTCGTTGGCGGAATAGTGGGCCAGCGGCTTGGCCTGTCCGGCCTTGCGCCCGCGCGCCCAGTAATGGCGAAACGGCAGCAGACCATGCTGGTGGCCAACCTCGCCAAAGGCGTGCATGTAGGAATGACCGGGCTTCAGCCAGCCGGCAAATTCGATGCCCAGCTTGAACGAGCCCATCGTCTCGCGCAGGAATTCGCCCTCATCGAGGCCGAGCGCCTGATTGAACAGCATGATCGCGGGGATTGTCGCTTCGCCCACGCCGACCGTGCCGATCGCTTCGCTTTCGATCAGCTCTATCCTGTGCCCGGGCGGAGCAAAGCGGGCCAGCGCCGCTGCGCTCATCCAGCCAGCGGTGCCACCGCCGACGATCACGATCCGGTAATGCCGATCCACTCCCATGCGCCATCTCCGCGCGCAAATGCCTTCGCCCGACAAGCCCCTAACGGGTCAGCAAAAGCAAGGGGGGATTGACGAGGTTCCGGTAGCGCGAAGCAAAGCCAGAAACCCCGTCTCCCCCCCTCAATGACTTCAAAGGAACCTATCTGCCGGGGCTGGCCGAAGCCATCCGGCCAGCCCCGCCCGATCAGAACTTGTAAGTGAAGCCCGCCAGGAACCGGCGGCCATACCGCTGGAAGTCGATCACCTGGCGCGGATCGCTCG
>Ga0315900_10004986_pt1 | contig 18438 bp, 7 predicted proteins | sample LakEriMetagenome_FD_203521 | JGI IMG/M metagenome (GOLD analysis project Ga0315900, IMG submission 203521) | Freshwater fungal communities from buoy surface, Lake Erie, Ohio, United States - Buoy 12 MA114 | ecosystem: Environmental > Aquatic > Freshwater > Lake > Lake biofilm | place: USA: Lake... | reverse complement strand
CTGTTGGTAGGAGGTTCCAGGAGATGGGTAAGGAACAGCGTAGAGTGAATTATGTAAGAGAAAAGAAAAAGGCAAAATTAAGAATAAACCCAGTAAGAATTTGGGAGGCTAATGATATTATCAGAGCCGGAGAAGTTCTTGCTGTTAAAGGATAATTATGTTAGACGTAAGAGGGTTTAATGGTGGCATGAATCAGGATGCAGCTCCAGAGTTGCTTCCTAATGGTGATTATATCTATGCCATGAATGTTGGTAACGGCTCAGAAGGCATTACAAACCTACCTGGGAACAGATTACCTGAAGGGTTCCCTTCAAATAGCAATCCTGGTGGAGAGTGGGTTTGCGGTGCTTTTTTTGATAAAGTAAGACAAAGGGTTATTTATTTTACAAATCACGAAAGAGGAAACCATAGGATATTGTGCTACAATCTTCCTGATGTAAATAATACAAATGGCTCTTATGTTGTTTTATTTGAAGACTCAAATAATATATTTTCATACTGGGGTTCTGCTCAACAATATGACCCTAATCTTTTAATCAAAGATATTAAAGTAGTACATAGAGAATTTGAAGGTGATTTATATTATTTTATAGACCCTAAAAAAAAGCTATTAAAGTTTAACTATAATACTATTCTTCAATTTAAAAGCGGAGATAATGTAATTTGTGCTTTTGGTTGGACAAAGGCTAATTATGATGGAACTTTATTTAGGGACGGTACTCCAATACCTCAAGTTTCTAATCCTGATGATTGGCAGGGGTTGACTACTCCTGCTTGGTGTTATTATAATAATGACCCGGCAAATAATGAGTTATACGGGAAACTATATAATTGGTATGCTGTTAGTAACCCCTTGTTTGCCCCAGATGGATATAGGGTCCCTACAGAAACAGATTGGAACGACCTTATAACTTGTTTAGGTGGAAGTTCTGTTGCAGGTGGTAAAATGAAATCTACATCTGGCTTATGGAATCCTCCAAATACTTTAGCTACAAATGAGGGATTATTTAATGCTGTTCCTGGTGGGGAAATAGATACTGATGGGATTTTTAGTTTAGTTAACTTAAACTCAAAATGGTGGTCTTCTACTGAGTTTAATGCAGGTAATGCAATGTATGTAACTCTTTTTCATGATAACGCATCTGCATCAATCGACTATAACGCAAAACAAAAAGGATTTTCAGTTCGTTTAATAAAACAATAATTGTTATAAATTATGTCATTAGAAATAATAGGAGCTGCAATTAACCCAAAAATAGAGTACTTTGATGTAATCAAAGCGCCTCCTAGTATTGTACCTAATGTAGATTATATAAATGATACAACATTTCCGGTAAATAATTTATTAAATAAGTTTTTCCAATTTAGGTATAGGTTTGTTTACGATGATAATGAAAAGAGTGTATGGAGTGCAATAAGCAAAGTCCCAATACCTGAAAAGTCCTTAGATAATGGAACTAATACCCAAGGTGGATTTCAGAATGTAATAAATATTTTATTGCAAACTGGCGATTTTAATGTGGCAAAAATAGAGATTGCAGGAAGGGTAAATATTGACAGCCAATGGAGTGATTTTTTCTTGGTTGACACATTAGATAAAAAAAGAGATAGGATTGAAAGCAATCTCCCTTATGTATATACTTTTAGAAATGACAGTGTTTATACTGCTATAGATTTACAGGAAAGCAATTTACTGTTTGATTATGTGCCAGATAGAGCAAATGCTTTAGAGCTTGCAAATGGTAATACGTTAGTTGTAGGTGGCTTGAAAGATGGGTATAATAGAGATACGCAACTTGATGTTACATTAACATCAATATTAAGAGACTCTCCGGCTGAAGTAAGCACATTGACAGCTACTATAGCTGGTCCTAATGGTACTGGTGTTTGGCCTGAATATGCAGAGTATAATCCATATTATGGTGGTAGTAGACCTACTTTTTATGAAGAATATTTATTATATAATATATTTGCTGGAACTGTTTTATTTTCAGGTAATCCTCAGGTTGGAGATATAATAACTATAACATTACAGGGATATAGTAAAAGAGAGGTATGGAGTGATTTGTTTGGAGTTACCGGACATATTGACTATAACTTTTCTAATGTATCTTGGACTGTTGTCGTTAAGCCTGGGTGGAATATTACAGATATTGTAACCGCATTTAGAGAGCATCCAGAATACGCAAAAGGAGGATTTGACCCAGAAGGCCAACCGCTTTATTCTGGTGGAGGCGTTAAGGTTGCTGCACCTAGAAAACCATTTTATCCAATGCCATCAGAAGCATATTCAGATAGTGGTTTTCCTCCAGGAACCCCTCCTTTCCCGATTGACGCAAATACTTTATATGTTGGAGCTTTTGTATTTAGAAAACCGCCCAATACAGGAGAGTTCGTTAACGACCCAAGAAAGTGGCATTTTTATAGACCAACAGTAACAGTTACTAGAGGATTCTCATTTAATGCAGCTGATGCTTTCCCTACTTTAAAGTGGAATGGCCTTTATAGATATGGGCTAGTTTACTATGATAAAAATGGTAAGACCAATGGAGTTTATACAAATAACACTCTTGTATTAAGAACGGGAACATATAATACATCTTATGATTGGACGCCAACAGGTACAGGAACTATTCTTCCCGAAAACGAATCTTGTCAAATATACATTGGGCATAAGCCTCCTTCATGGGCAGATTATTATCATATTGTAAGAACGAAAGACCTTTCTTGTGATTTTTCATTAATGGTAATATCGCCTGATATTAATTTTAATAGTCCAAAATCAGGATACTGGTATATAGATATTGAAAGTATAAATGATACAAAAGACGAGATTTCAGAATCTGCTGTGATTATAAAATACGATTCATCATCATTTGTAATTGGAGATAGAGTAAGGATACTGCAAAAATTAAATGGTGACGGAAGCGTAAACTGGAGCAATCTTAAACATTTAGATTTACCAATATTAGCTGTTGAGTCTCATGGAGGAAGATTATTTATAAAGGTAAAATTAATAGAACCTCCTGCTGGATATATCCAAGTGAGCGAAAACGATAGATTAGTAATTGAAATATATAGGCCAGCAAAGGTTCTTTCTGATGAAGACTTAATATATTACGAAATAGGTGAAAGGTATGGTATTGCAACAGATTTAAATGGGAATAGGTATCATACTGGCCAAGAAACAGTTAATTCAATAGTTTTATCAGAATACAATATAAACGCTCCTGCTTCTGTTCAGTTTCAGCAAAACGGATTTTATGGAGATATAACAATCACCCTTGGTCCAGAAATTACAGATTTAAAAATCGGAGACCAAATAACAGTAACAGGCTCAAATAATAACGATAAAACATACGTAGTTCAAAATTTAAATTTTAGTCCTGTATTTTCTCAATTTAATATAACTGTATTTGGAAGTTTAAATACAGAATTTAATACCAGCGGAGATATAGTTATATCAAGAGTAACAAGATTAGGAATTAATTATGCTTATATAAATCTTATTAATGACGGAGATTATTACTATAGAGCAAGGGCTATGGTAAATAACACAAATGGAACTACAAATGGTGTTATTTATGTTGCTGACAAAAACTTCACAGATAACTATTTAAGTGCTGTTTGGAGTCAAGGTAGACCTTTAGTGGTTGATGAGAACGCAAAGGAGGAGTACTATCCTGCAATGCTTCGTTTCTCTCAGTCTTATATTCCAGGAACCAATATTAATAATCTTAGCAGATTCTACCCTAATAATTTTGAGGATGCTGATGCGAGTTTTGGAGATATATTAAGGCTAAAAACAAGAGAGAACTTTATACGTATATTCCAAAGGTTTAAAACCGGAATGATACCAATTTATCGTCAGATTATCATAGACAATGCTCAGTCATCTCAGGTTGCGCTTTCTGAAAGACTTCTTAATAAGCCAAATTATTATTCAGGGGAATACGGTATTGATAAATACGGAAGCAGTCTTGTTTCTACAGACTACGGTGATTACTTTGTAGATACAATAAATAAGGCAATTGTAAGGGTTAGTCTTGATGGAGTTACAAATATTAGCGACACTAACGATATGGCTTCATGGGCTAACAGTCATATTAAAGAAAGCTCTTTTGGATTCGGATGCTTTAACTATGAGAATAGAAATGTTGTAATGTATGTAGGACATATAGAGCCAATACAAGACGAAGTTTCCTACAATATAATTAGCAACATTATTGCGTATTCTGAACCCGACAAGAAGTTCGAGAGTTTTTACGGTTTTACCGATACTGAGAATATGCTGTTTGCTAATGGTTTCATTCTTACATTTAAGGATGGTATGGTGTATATACACGACTCAGAAACCAGAAATAACTTTTATGGCGAACAGCAGAGCTCTACAATAACAACTGTATTTAACAATAATATGCAGTTAAAAAAGACTTATTTGGCCATTGAAGAGCTTTCTACTGATATTTGGTATGGCGAGCTATCTACTGGTCCGCTAACTAATCAGGAGACAACTTTTACGGTTTCCGAGTTCCAAAAACCGATTGGAGGTCTTATTCTTCCTAATAAAGAAAACAAATTTAATACGACTATAAAAAGAGCAGAAAATAAGCCAGGTGGTAAGTTTTTTGGTGAATCAATGAAGGGTCTTTATGCAACTGTTGAACTTAATAATGATTCTTCTTCCCATCAAAGGTTAATTTCTGTATCTTTGAAATATATTCAATCACCTTTAACAAATATGTAATATGTTAGGTTTAGTTCTACATTTAATTAAAATAATGCCAGTTAACGATGGAATGTATTATTCTATTGCTCCTCTTGCTGCTATGGGTATAGCTGCCGGTATACAGGCTTTAACAGGAGTTATACAAGGCTCTATGGCAGGGGATAAAAAAGAGGAACCTGTTTACACTATGTCAGAGGAAGCAAAAAAAGCACTTGCGCTTGGTGAACAAATGTCAAAGCAGGGTATGCCTGGTGTGCAACAAAAAGCTGCTCTAGATGCTATCAGACGTTCATCTGTACAAGCAATGAGAACAGCTAGTATGGCTGGTAGCAGAGGTCTTCTTGGTTCTATTGGAAATATTCAAGCTCAAGAAAATTTATCTGTAATCGACTTAGCTGTAAGAGATGCCTCTATGATGCAACAAAATCAAAGATTTTATTATACAGCATTAATGGCAGGAGCTCAAGCTAAAGATAAAGAATTTGCTAATATTTGGCAGTCATGGGCTAATAAAGAGCAGCAAAGAAGAGCTAACGAAGGAGCAATGATTCAGAATCTTGGACAGGCAGCTCAGACACTTATTGCAGGAACTCAATATGCAAATGCTGGAACTAATACAACTACAACGGACGATATTTTAGGTCCACAAATATCTCCAATGACAGATAGGATTGCAATATCTGGAGCATTAATGAGGGCTGGAAGAACAACGAATATGCAGCCGCAACAACTTCCATCAAATATGACAAACACTGGTGGTAATTATTTATGGGGAAATCCTTAATACAATAAATTATGGCAGAAGTTAGACCATTAGCCTCAGGCGTAGGATTATTTGAGGCTCAAGTATTGAACTTTGATAAAGTTTATAGAGCTATAGCAAACAATGCTGCTGCTGCAAGAAAGCAGCAAATAGATGCTGTTAAATCTATAGAAAAGCAGATGGATGTTGCTTTAGCCGACAAACGTGCTATAAGACCTCAAGACAGCGATTATATCGAAGAAAAGCGTCAAGAGGTGTACAACTATTATTTCCAGAATAGAGATAATATAATGGCAGGAGGTAAAGCATCTGGAGAACTAAAAATGAAGATGGGAGAGTTTACTAGTGCTGTTAATCAATCAGCTTCTTTGAATAGAAGGGGAATGAATTTAAATCCTGCTTGGAAGGAGGCTATGAAGGACGAGAATGAGATGGACGCTAGTCTTACTGATGCCTACAACACATGGTCTTTATCTATTAATGACCCTAAAAGAAAAAATGCAAAATTCGATAGAGGTGGTATTGCAACTAATATAGATGAATTTGATGTTCCTGATTTAAAGTATTTTAAGAAGTTTGATGAGATAAAAGACTTGGATGACGCTATTACTAGGAATGTGAAGCCATATCCGGTAGAAACTATGCGCCTCACAAAAAATCCTAAAATAGGTAAGTTTGTTGACCAAAGTACTAAAATAGAAATATTTGACCCTATGGGTACTATAGGTCAGGTAGAGTCTGTTGCTAATTCTAAACCAAGAAGTTTTTTAGCGCATTACGCTCCTCAATTAGCTGTATATAAATCGTTACCACAACAGGATAGAGACCTTGAATTAAAGGGCGTTATTGACGCTTATAAAGACATGACAGGAATTGATATGAGTTCTTGGTTTGCAAAGCAAGGAGGAACAGCAGGTATTGACAATGAATTTGAGTTAGCTGCGTTTAAAAAGCTACAAACTCACATGCCAAGGCTTATTAAGGATACTTACGATTACAGAACTCAAAGTATTATGTTCAGGCAGTGGGAGCAAGGATTTAAAGCTGCTAAATGGAATTGGCAAAAAGAACAAGCAAAAACATTGGATGAGCAAATTGTAGAAGATATTAATTCTGGAAAGTTTGACCCTGAAGTATGGAAGTCAAGGCTTAACTCTATGTACAATGTAGGGAATCCTGTTACTGGTGGTGCTAGAGCAGGAGAAGTTACTCCATCTGTTAATAAACAAGGTAATGTTACTTTCACTTATAAAACTCAAGTTCCTATTTATAGCCCTGATGGAACATTATTAACAACATCTAATACAAGTTTATCTAATGTTGAGTCAAAATACTCTAATAAAATAACAGGTACTGAAGTTGCTGTAGCACCAAATGGTGTATACTATACAATACAGACAAGAACTGATGTTGTAAAAAAGAAAGACCCTGCCGGAATTTTTAAGATTACAACAATGAATGATAGACTTAGAGCAGGTGTTAATAATGAAGAGGTAGGAAAAACTCTTGATGCTGTTCGTAAGAAAGGTGGCTTGTATGGTCAGCCTGGTATTGTTGCTCCTACATCTAAGGGTTCCGGTCAATCAGTTCAAGCTAAAACTAAAAATAAATAGTATGGCATTTTTAAAGAAAAATAATACTAAGTCAAACGAGACTCCTAAAAATGAAACTTCTACTGCAAGCGTTAATGTAATGCAGCAATGGAATAATTATGTTGATTGGTTGGATTCAAAGGGTATGAAAGGCAGTCCTGAGCTTGATAAAGGCGATAAGGGGTTTCAGATGATGGAGATGTACAGAAAAGAGAATCCATCGTTTACCCTTACCAAAGACGATATAGGGGTCATTCAGCAGCGTTTACAGGACTATAGGAGCTTTGCTATTGACAGCATTAAGCAGGGTAAGATGAAAATTATTTATGGTGGTAAAGAGGTTTTTTATAAAGATTTAGCACCAGAACAGCAAAAAGATGTTGAACAGAACTATATGGGGAAGATTGCTAAAACTGGTATTGATAACTTCCCTGGTCAGTTTACCACAAGCACAAAGTTTTCTTCTGAGTTTATAAGCAAAGTAAATAGCCGTGAAATTGAAGGAAGAGTTGGATTTAATCCATTGACTCCTACAGAATCAGCTGCTGTTGGTGCTAAGGTTGCTGAGATGCAAGGAGCCGCTAAAGCAACTGGTCCTAAATTTTCTTTGAAGAAAAAATAAAAAATATTTGGTGGTTTAAATTAGCTGTTGTAGATTTGCTGTAGAGAATCCGATTAGGTAGGAGCAATACGTAATCGGGTTAATCTTTAAGGATTAAGACCCTTTTAAATTAGCCCTTGTAGTTGCTCCCTGCAAGGGTTTTTTAATTGTGGTTTTTTCGGGATTATACAACGGTTGGGCTACAATTACAACGCCATACAACGGGCAGCTATCGAAGTGGCATGACGAGTGTTAAGGAAGAGCGTCAATGATAGCACGGAGCAGAATATCCGTTAAAGCAACTTCCAGGCTAAAGGTCATCTGTGACACTTTGGAACTATGATGGGGTCTCGACGAACTCAGGACTAAAACCAGATTAGGGAGCAATGTAGCTTAGGCTACGTGTGTTCTCTAATCAAAAGCCTCTCTGAATCTTGGACAGTATATATAAGAAGCATCTGTAAGAATATTCAGGATGAATATTCGATTAAAGAAGCCTATATTCCGGAAATACATGAATGTAATATATAAGACAGATAGTGTAGATGTAAACTTGAATAGTGACAGAATATGGCAGATAGAGCAAAGCTGTCAAAGAAATGAGAGTATAGGAGAAAAAAAAGTAGCAGGATTCTTAAGACAGAACAATACACCTTATATACAGGAGCATTACTTTGAAGATTTAATTAATCCTTTAACCGGTCTTCTTCTTTTTTTTGATTTCTATTTACCAACAGGAAATACGGTTATTGAGGTACAAGGGGAATATCACTTCGAGTCTTACGGAGACGAGCAAAGGTTAAAAAAACAGAAAGCTTTAGATTTAATAAAAAAAGAATACTGTAAAAGAAATAATATACGGTATGTTGCTATCAAAAGCCGATTTGGAAAGGTTGACCTATGTGAGCTAAATTATGGGCTAAGAAAGCTTAAAACAGACCTGTTTATAGGTTATGGGAGAAGTATCATTAAGCCTAAAAAGAATAGCAAAAAAAAGAGATGTAAAAGGTAAACGGCTAAGTGCAGGGAAAATACCTTATTGTGTTTAAATAATCCATATACTATATTCTTAACAATTCTTATATTTGTTCTATGACTCAAGACTTAAACGAACAATTCATAAACCCAGAATTACAAGATAATCAAGAATCTATTATGGGGCCGGCAGAATCATCTTTATTTGAATTAGATGTTTTAAACAAAGCAGATAAAACAAAGTTTGAGGAAGAGCTGTCTATGACAGATGATAAGCAAATAAAGGACTTATATAATACATTAGGACCTATAGCTAAGGAGGAGAAGATAAGTGCGTTTATTGATGATAAAGGCAATCTTTACGAAGAGGATTCACCTGCCGTAAAAGAAACAGCTTTACAAGAGAAGTTTCCTGACCCACCAACGGAGGAAGCTAAGGCTAGGAAAAAAGATGAGCTAAAATTAAAAATGGATGAAGAGGTAGCAAATCTTGATGCAACTCTTGATGAGATGATACAGTCTGGAGAACAAAAGCCGCTGAATGAAAAACGTCGTCAAAAATGGAAAGAAAATAAAAAGAAAGATATTGAGTTCAGATACGAAAAGGAATTTAGCGACTTCGTAAAAGGAACAGTAAAAGACTATACAAAAAAGAACAAGACTGAAAAAGAAGCATTAGCTGTTTTAAATAATATATCAAGTTCTGTACAAACAAAGATTCAGGATGCTGACAATGCTATACGCGGATTAGACCTAAGTAAAGTGTCGATGTATAGTAAAGACAATATCAATCCTGAAATGGAGAAAAGTTTTCAGGAAACACTTGGCAAGGGTATATCAACATACGAGCAGTTTTCTGATGCTTTTGAAAAGGGTAAGATAGGTAATGGCTCTGTTATTAGGATTTATGATGCTTGGGGTTACAAGTCAAACGTAATGGCTTCAAACGCAACACCTGTATATTATCAGGCTATTGTTGGTCCTAATGGAGAAAAGTCTATAGAAAAGGTTGGAGAAGGTGTTGTTGACCCTATTACAGGTTCAGTGCTTGGAGCAATAAAGCCAATATCAAATATGTCGGCTATAGATATTGACCCTGAACTCTCTTCGATAGCTAAGTATGAATCTCTTAAAAACGATATATCATTAAGAACAGATATTACGCCTGAGGAAAAGGCTATAAAGATTAAGAACCTAGACGAAAGAAACAGCAGCGGATTAAAGAAACTTAATGCTGCCTATGATTCATTAATGTCTCCATATTCTGGATTAAGCAAAGAAGTTAAACTTGCTATTCTTGCATCTACATATCCTAATGAGTTTAAAGAGAAGTATGCAGAACTTAGTGCAGAATCAAAAAGCGCAGAAGAGACATCTGAGCGTATACTAAAGGCATTTGGAGGAATATTGGTTTCTCCTGTAACCGCTGTTACAATGGTGGCAGGCGCTGGAGAAGCAGCGGCAAAAGAACTTTCAAGAATTGCTCAAGGTAAGCCTGAAGGAGTACTCCCAACAGGTACACTAGCACTTGAGATACAGAAGAATCCTGAAATGGCTAAATATATTGACGAGGCCATAAAAGAAGCAGGACCACTGTCAAATCAATACTTAAACAGCGTAGAGGGGCTTGCAAATCTTGTTAGTTCTGCTAAGGCTAAAATGAATAACAAGGATATAAACTCTATTATAGACCAGGCAAGAAACGTGTATCCTAAAATACAAGAGGCGTTACAATCTTTTTCTAACACATCAAATATAGTTAAAGTAAATATTTCTGCTTACGAAGCAGGAGCATTGAGAATACTTAAGCAGTCAGGATACAACTCTGCATTAAACGACTACAAAAACGCTATTAATGCATTATCAAATAGCGACAATAAAGATATTAGAGATGCCTATAAATTTATAACACTTCAATCAAATCTGTTAAATACAGAACTAGATACTACTCTTACGGAAAGATATGCAACACTGTCAGAGGAGGATAGAAATTTCATTAATACAATAGGTAAAGAGCTCAGGTTTAATAAGAGTGAAATACTGGGTATGACATACGATGAGGCAGAAAAGATTTATCAATTAGGTAAAAGAGCACAAAGCCTTTTCCCATCTGCCGAGTTGGAAGATTATAAAGTTAAGAATGAGCAAGGCGTATTGGACTCAATAGCAGAATACAAGCAGCAGTTTGATATGCTAAAGGGTAGTGATATATTTAGCGAAAAAGGTAAGTTTATACTTAGTAGACTTAATGAACTTGACGATGAATACAACAGTGCATTTAGCAATACGTCAATGTATTCATTTCCTGCATTGACGCAAGATGCGGCTACGATGAAAAATGCTCTTGCTTATACGAATCCAGCTTATGGTCTTGGTATAGGTATCCTGAATGGTATAGGAGATATTCTTGGAGGACTTAGAGAAACAGGTCAAAAGCTGACAGGTTTTTCATGGGATAATTTTGATGCTAATTCTAGGAATATATCTTATTCATTAGGTGAGTTCAAAAAATACCTTGAAACAGTAGGAGAAACCGGTAACTATGCTTTTGATATTTCTAAAAGTATAGGTGAGGCTTTTCCACAAATGGTAGGATTTGCCGGCTCATTTATAGTTGGTGGTCCAATTGGTGGCGCAAGTTATTTAGCTGCTACAATGACTGGGCCAAAGATGAGAGAGGCTGCGGCTGCTGGTCTTGGAGATATGGGTCAAGCTACATACGCCATACTTAGTATGGGTATTGAATTTGGTTCTGAAGCAATAACATCAGAAACAGCATTATTCAGGGCCGGTAAAGGTAAATCTGTTCTTACTAAAGAGTTAGTAGAAAAGATAATGGCCCCTAAGACAAGGAAGGAAGCATTTAAAGAGTATGCTAATATTCTTTGGAAAAAAGGAGCAAAAACAACTTGGTCTGGCACTTTAGAAGCATTCGAAGAAGAAGTTGCCAATAAGGGCAACTATCTGCTCCAAAGCTTTTATAATGGAATGATGAATACATCATTTAAGCCAACTGTATTTACAGCGCAAGAAAGCCTTGATACGCTTATTACGATGATAGGCACATCTGCGCTGTTTAAAGGTGTATCTAAGCTAAAGCAGATGACAGCTGAAAGAGCACCTATAGAGGAGGCTAAAAAAGGTTTTGTTGCAGAAGGAATGGATAAGACAAGTGCCAGTATAATGGCAGCTCTTACAACAAAAGAAGGAGTAGCGAGAACGCTTGATATTGTAAAAAGAGTAGAGTCTGGTCAGATAAAAGAATCTGAACTCAATATGCCAATGTATGAGAAGGTTAGAGATGTGCTATTACCTGCTGCTATGTCTGCTAATTTTTCTCCAAACCTTTCAATAGAGCAAAGAACGGTATCTCTTGATAATTTGGTAAAGGCGTCAGAGGTTGCACAAATGTTAGAGAGAGGTGAGATTTCAGAAGCAGATGCCGTAAATCCTATTCAAACATATAACCAAAATGCACAAACAGCACTAAGGGATGTAGAGTATGCTAAAAAGCAATTTGGTATTGATGGTACAGCAATGAGGGAGATGGCTTATCAGTTCTTTGGTCTTGCAGATATGGCAACTAATAAATCAGGTGCTTTAGACGCAAGAACTCCTGAGCAGATGGCAGCTGCTGAAATGGATATGACCCCCCTTAACAGGGAAGGTTTTATAGGTAGACTCAACGAGATATATGTAGAGAATGAGGATAATGCAGCCGTTAGAAGAGCAGCTCAGAACGCTATCGCTAAGAATCCGGAAGGGTTTGTAGCAAGCGAAATACAAAGCACTAAGAACTTAATAGAGAAAGCAAAAGCAGACTATGAGCTAGCATCCAAGCAAGGACCAGCACCTGTACAGCTTGCTCGTATTGATGACCTTACAGATAGGTTGAATATACTTGAAAACGCAAAATCACGTTACTTAAATTCACAACAATATGCCACTGAAATCAGCACAAGGCCGAAGCAAGAAGGCGGTCAACCAAGCAATCTCATACAACCTACGGGAGTTGAGCAAGGACAACAAGAAATCCGGCAAGGAGAAGGGGGCGTCGGGCAAACCACGCAGCAAGCAGCAGATGCTCGCAATCGCAATTTCGGCAGCCAAGCGAAGCAAGCCTTCGGGCAAGTAAGACAGATGATGCAGGATGCAGGTGTATCAAGTATGTACATGCAGCCCATCGTCGAAGGTCAGGAGCTTAACTACATGGATGAACTTGCTTCTCAGGTAATGGAGAACCAGCCTGCTGTTGAAAGACAGTTTGGGCAAGCCGTTGTTGACAGGGTTAATAAATACATTGCAGATACTGGACTTGATGCAGATATGTTTGCTGTAAGAACTGCACAGCAGAGAGTTGCCGGAAATCGTGTAGTAGATGCAAGAAACGCGCTTATTGATGCGATTAACCAATCCAACGGACCTGCAAATACAGCCAATAAAAAGGCCGTTAAAACGCTTGTAGAGAGACTTAAAAAAGCCTTCCCTAATGTGAAGGTTATAATGGATAAGAAAGGCTTCCAAGCGGCTGTAAAGGATGAGGCAGCAAGAGACCTTATGACGAAGGGTGGTGTGGTTTATGGTAGGATACTGAATGGCGATGTGTACCTAAATCCTGATTATGCGAACTACAATACACCTATCCATGAGTTCGGGCATCTGTGGTTGAATGCTGCTAAGGAGATTGCTCCTGCGGTGTACAATCGTGGTCGTCAGCTGATTCGTGATAGTGAATACATGGCGAAGGTGCAAGCAGACCCGTTGTATGAAGGATTATCTGCTGAGGAGATGGAGAACGAAGCTTTAGCTACCGCTATTGGCGACAGAGGAGAGCAGTTCGTTAATGATGTACAGAAGCAAGGATTTAGAAACTGGGTAAGGAGGTTGATAGGTAAGCTGTCTCAGTATGTAGGAATCTTTAACCTTAGCAAGGTAGAGTTAGACCTTCTGACGCTTGACGAGTTCCTTAACAGAGCTAACGCATCATTACTTGCAGGAGAGGCTGTTACTTTCAATAATCTTCAATCAGTAAGAGATATTTCTATCGAGGATACGTTTATGGCAAAGCAGCAAAGTTTTAAATCTCAAATGATTGACCTTGCTAGTACTGTAATGCAAAGAGAACTGTCTAAAGGTAGAACACTTGAAGAAGCAAGAACTATAGCTACATCAGAAGTGTCTGCTGCTGTTATATCCAATGCAACAGGAAAGCTAGATAATAATGCTGTACAAAGGCAGATAGAAAGAGTTATAGAGGAGGCATATAATGAGCGCAAGATAGCAGAACAAGCAGCAGCAAGACAGCGCAAAATAAGCCAAGCATATACAACTCCTGAAACACAAAAAATATTAGCTGACGCTAATAAGTCGGCACAGGATATAGCAGATTCTAACAAAGGAAAAAAAGAAAAAACAACCGCTAAACAAGCATACGATACAGTACTTGGTCAGGTAAAGGCAGGTATCGATATTATGTATGCAAACGGTACTATCCCTGCCGGAATATCCTGGATAGACATGATGAGCCTTGCTCCTGCTATCGCTTCCGATGCAGTAAGAGCTTCGTTCCCTGCTGCAAATAGACAAAGGTTTGAGGGAGAGGATATGGTTATGATGACCACCTCTCAGCTTATAAGAGAATCTATAAAGGCGCAAGCAAGAACAGCAAGAGAGATTGCAAATACGGGTAAAGAGGTAAATGCAATATTTAAAGCTCTGTTATCCCAAATGGCTAATCAGTTCGGTGGTGGGTTAAAACTTTCTACCTCCGAAATAAAGGCTATAACTAAGTCGATACAGGACAATATATTCTCAAATGCTTCTATTATAAATGTATCAGAGAACGCTGCGGAAGAGATTTCAAAGATTCTTGAGAAAGCATACAGGGGTAAGTTGGCAGAAGAGACAAAGAAGTTGTTTGATAAAATATCATCAGAGGCATTTAAGGCTCAGTTCATTCAATTTTATGCACAGCAATTGAAAGACTTAACAGGAGAGAATATAGAGAGTACGGTATATGGTATTATAAACTCAGATGCTACACTTGAGGATATTGCAAGGTTGAATACCATGATGAAAGGTATTACTTCTACTAAAGAAGGTCAACGAGAAAGAAGGATTGATTACATAGCTCCTGCATTAAACGCTCTTGCTTCCATAAACCCTACCGTACAACAGCAAATAGAAAATAAATACGAAAGTCTGCTTACTAAAATAAAAGGACTTATTGGTAAGGCAACAGGACCTAATGCTCAAGATATATCTTCCTTAGACTACGAAAAGATGTTAGGTCTTATGCACGACATGGAGGACGTAGAGAATAGAAGGCAGAATATAGGAGAGTTTACCCCAGAAGAACAAGCTGAAATTCTTAAACAATACGGTATATTAAAGCTTAGTCCTCTTGGCGATATTCAGCAGTATGTGCAGGCTAGAGAGAGTGAGATTAAGAGAGATACAGCGTTACTAGTCGACAGTATCAACGAGCAAAAAAGAACAGAAGCGTCTAATATAAGAACTAAGATACCAAATCAATTATTGTATAATCAGTTCTTAAATATGATGGCTAACTTAGATGACAGATATTTGAGTAGCCTTAGTCCTAAAGAATTGCTTGAACTTAAGTCCGCATTAACTGATATTGTAAACAATGGCAACTATAACAACTTTGCCTATAATCAGTATATCAAATCTTGGCAGTATAAGATAAGAAATGAGTTTAGAGATTGGGCAACTTCTATAGCTGCTAACAGAAATAAGATTACGCAGGATGGGTTTACTAATATGTTTAAAAGCAAGTTCAAAGACTTTGCAAGAGTATTTGGTGGTGCAGAAGGCGCTACGCCTAGCGCTGACTTGATAGAAAAGGCTTTTGACTTATTATTCTTCCATCAAATGGATGTTGAGTTCAATACAGGTTTTGATGAAGTAGGGATGGGTTTTCTGGAAAGAGAACTTTTTGGGCAACTAGCTATTGCAACAGACCAAGCTCTCAATCAGTCTCAGTCTAATCTTGCACCACTTCAAGAAGCTATGATTGCTCTTTCTGATAAATCAAACAGAGCAGTAATTAAAAAGGCGGTAGGTGATTTATGGAAAACTTATGGAGTTAAGGATTCTTTGCTGTTTAAGAGGTTGATGGCTAAGATGAGAAGAAATACGGCAGAAGGATTATATGAAGAAATATCTGTTCGTATGGCTTCTATCGTTGCAAATCAGATAGACCATATATCTAACCTTAGGCCAAAAGACGAAAGGATTGATATGATTCTGCAAAGGAACATATTGCAGACAAAAGAAGTTGGTCGGACATTTAAGGACTTCTTCGGAACCACATCCTTAAGTTCAAAGTTCAAAGACTTTGATACTATGGTTGACCATATTGCGTATGCTGCCCTTACGGAGAACGGAACAAAAACACTTAAAGATTTATCAGAAATAGAGCTTCTTGAGCTGTTGACACCAATGCAAACACAAGCAATACTCAGGTGGAGAGAGTACATAGAAAGCAATAGAGAGTTGTTTGAGGCTACGCAGATTATTACAGGAAAGATGAATCCTGCTCTTAAAAATTACATCCCCAGGAATGTATTAGGAACAGGAGATATAACTCAGATTGACGATGTAGAGGTTTATATTAATGGTCAAGTGCAGACTGGAATTAGCCAGCAGCAACTTGAGTCTAGGGTAAGTAATACCGGGAAACTGAACCTTAATCTAAACAAGGTATTGTTAAATAACAGCAAAACTTTAAATACGCTTTACTACGCTAAGCCATTCTTAGATGCCGTAAAGGGTATGACTGATGCTATAGAAGACATTAAGAAGCCCGTAAAAGAAGGAGAGGAAGCTCCAAATCAATTTTCTTTAGCTTACGCAGAAGGCATTAAAGGAGCGCTTTCTAATAGGGTTAAAGATGCGTTATTATCAAATGAAAAGTCTGTTAATGATAGATTTGGTGTTATGTACAGGTCAGCCGCTAAGGCGCAAGCATTTGCTGCAAAGATGTGGTTACTTTCTCCATTAAGACAGCTGAATGACTTTTTGAACAACTTTGTAAAAACAGCATCTGTCCTTGCTTTTGAAACTAAAAAAGCAAAATCCTTAAAGGGTGTACTTAGAGCATTTAGTCCAAGAAAGGCTTATTACGAGAGCGATAAGGGTGTATTTAAGTGGGAAGACTATGTAAACATTGCAGACTATACAGGCTCTCCTGTTTACAAGATGATGTCGCTGTATGCTGACAACTTTATATACGAGTTCAGAAAGACTCCTGAACAATTGCAAAGACAACAAAGAGCCGCATCATGGCAGGATATGGCCTATAAGAAGATAGCGTGGATGGAGAAGTTTGAGGATTCATTCCGTAGACTTGAGGGAGAATCTTTTGACCACGAAGCATTTAAGGATGAAAGAGGGGCATACAGGGCACTATACGCAACAAGCGTTCAAAAAGCGTCTATGGCTGCTGATTCAATGGTAGATAAGCAATACGGTCTTGCGTCTGTTGCAAGACAGCCATTAAGGCTTCAGGCATTAGTTCTTCCAATTATTGGTTCAAGGTCTATAAGAAACACTTTTGGGAAAAACTTTATGACTGCCAAAAGAGGTAGTACGGCAGCAATGCTTACCGGCTTCATGCAGGGATATGCAACAAGGCAGTATGCTTTAGTTCAGTCTTACGTTAAACAAGCGTTTGATACAACTACAAAAGATAGTGCAGGGAAAAGATTAGAGTATCTTACTAGAGCGCTTACAGAGGCTGTAATACCTGTATATGGGTATAGCATGATAAGAACGGTAATGTCTAATCTATTCACATCTGTTTCAGCTGCTATTAGTGATGCGTTTGATGATGAAGACGAAAAGAAGAAAATATACAGCGAACTAGAAACAAAAAGCGGATGGGAGAAGTATAAGAAAAAGACAGAGCTTGCATTTTACGATGCAGAGGAAGACGCTATTGATAACCTTGTAAATACAGCATATACGCTGTCAATTAATCCTCAATCTCAGTTCCTATTAAGAAACGCAATTGGCCTTGGCATGTTTTATTTTTTCAAGAAAAGGGCAGTAGAGGGTATGATGAACTTAGATAGAGAAGGCGTCAAACAGAAGAAAAAAGATATTAAAAAGATGGAACAGAAAATGTTTGGTTACTTCAATGCTAAGATGCTAAACATTTATGGTGGAGACGAATATAATGAATCTGTAAAAACATTTTACAATGCAGATGAGGCTGTTGCAGGATGGGAAGCCGGTATGGAAACTCTATTTGGATTCTCAGCGTTATCTCAAGTAGCAGGACAAGTGGCAGACATATCAAGACTTGTAAATGCAGCAGAAGGTGCTAATGTAAATAAAACAGATGTTGCTATAGCTTCAGGATTACAGCTATATGGTTTGATTTTTGCGAATATGTATGCCCCTGGTGGTGCTGGAACATTTTTAAGTATGCTTAGTGGAGACGCTACGAAAGCTGGTAGATATATGATTGGAGAGCAAATGAGAACTCTTAGAGAATACAATTGGGACCACAGAAAAGAAAAGCCAAGACAAATGCTTATATTCCCTGGAGAAAGAAAAGGTAAAATGCCTGGTGGTGGCAGTCCTTATGGCGGAGGTGGACCTTATGGCGGAAAGGGTGCGTATGGCGGAGGTGGTGCATATTAATAAAACAGGGGCCGGTAATATAAAGTGTTGACATAAATAGCCCTTTTTTATGGGGGCTATTTTTTATTTTTGTTAAAAAGAAATAAGATGCCAATAACAGCGTCAT
>Ga0315900_10004985_pt1 | contig 18439 bp, 14 predicted proteins | sample LakEriMetagenome_FD_203521 | JGI IMG/M metagenome (GOLD analysis project Ga0315900, IMG submission 203521) | Freshwater fungal communities from buoy surface, Lake Erie, Ohio, United States - Buoy 12 MA114 | ecosystem: Environmental > Aquatic > Freshwater > Lake > Lake biofilm | place: USA: Lake... | reverse complement strand
CTCGACCTGCTGATGGGCGCCGTCGTCGGGCCCGCGCTCGGCCGCGACCGGGTGACTTTCGTGCACGACTACCCGGCGACGCAGGCCGCGCTCGCGCGCCTGAAGCCCGGCACCGCGAATCCGCCGGTCGCCGCCCGCTTCGAGGCCTACGTCGACGGGCTCGAACTCTGCAACGGCTTCCACGAACTGGTGGACGCGAGCGAGCAGCGCCGGCGTTTCGAGCACGACCTCGCCGCGCGCACCGCGCGGGGCCTGCCGGCGGCACCGGTCGACGAGCGCCTGCTCGCCGCGCTCGCGCACGGGCTGCCGGACTGCGCCGGCGTCGCGCTCGGGTTCGATCGGGTGGCGATGCTCGCCCTCCACACGCGCGACATCCGCGACGTGATCGCGTTCCCCGTCGACGAGGCCTGAAGGAGCGCCCACCGATGAGCTTCGAACTGCGCGCCAGCACCGCCACGACGAAGGCCGGCCTCTACGCCGACCTGCGCGCCGCCCTCGACGGCCTGCTGCACGACGAGCGCGACGCGATCGCGAACCTCGCGAACGCCTCCGCCCTCCTCTACGCCACGCTGCCGGACCTCAACTGGGCCGGCTTCTACCTGTGGCGCGACGCCCAGCTGATCGTAGGCCCCTTCCAGGGCAAGCCCGCCTGCGTGCGCATCGCCCTCGGCCGGGGCGTCTGCGGCACCGCCGCCGCGCGCCGCGCAACGGTCCTGGTGCCGGACGTCCACGCGTTCCCGGGCCACATCGCCTGCGACGCCGCCTCCAACTCCGAGATCGTGGTCCCGCTGCTGGCGGGCGAACGCCTGCTGGGCGTACTCGATCTCGACAGCCCGAAGCTGGCGAGATTCGACGCCGACGACACGGCGGGCCTGGAAGCCTTCGCCGCGCGACTGGTAATCGGCTGCAACTGGCCCAAGGATTGGAGCTGACCCGCCGGCCCATACACACCGCGGAGCACCCTCTCCGCTGGCGAGTCCTCGAAGCCAGCCTCCCCTCTCCGCTGCCGAGTCCTCGAAGCCAGCCTCCAATCTCCGCTGGCGAGTCTTCGAAGCCAGCCTCCCCCGCGGCGGCCCGACGGAACCGGTGCCGCCTTCGGCGGCGATAGCAGGAACGAAGGGCCCTTCAGCCCCGAACCGCGGGCCGTCCCGCGGTTCGGGGGCGGCGGCGCCGGCAGGCGACCGCCGCGCGCGCGATCATCGAGCGGGCGCAGCCCGCGAGATCACTTCGCGCGCAACTACTTCGCGCGAGATATGTACTCGCCCGACCGGGTATCGACGCGGATCACCTCGCCCTCGTTGAGGAACAGTGGCACGCGCACCACCGCCCCGGTCTCGAGCTTCGCCGGCTTCTGCCCGCCCGTCACGGTGTCGCCGCGCACGCCCGGATCGGTCTCGACGATCTTCAGTTCCACGTGCGCCGGCGGCGTGACGCTGAGCGGCTCGCCGTTCCAGAGCGTGACGATGCACTCCGTGCCGTCCTTGAGCCACTGGGCCGCCTCGCCCATCGCCGCCTTGCCCGCGGTGTACTGCTCGAAGGTGTCCGGCATCATGAAGGTGTAGAAGTCGCCCTCCGTGTAGAGGAACTGCATGTCGACGTCGACGACGTCGGCCGCCTCGACGGAGTCACCGGACTTCCACGTGCGCTCGACCACGCGGCCGGTCTTGAGGTTGCGGACCTTCACGCGGTTGAAGGCCTGGCCCTTGCCGGGCTTGACCATCTCGTTCTCGACGATCGCGTACGGATCGCCGTCGATCAGGATCTTGAGACCCGACTTGAACTCGTTCGTGCTGTAGCTGGCCATTGGGCTTTCTGCTCCGGTGCCGGTCCCGCACAATAGGCGGCTGGATGACGGGACATTGGAAAAACGCCGAATGATAGCGGCAAGCCGTGAACCCCACCAGCCGGACCCGACGTCCCCGGAGCCGAGGGCCTGGCAGCGCGAACTGGCCGAGGCCGTCACCGACCCGGGCGAACTGCTCGACCTCGTCGGCCTGGACCGCGAGCCGTGGCTCGCGGCCGCCCGTCGCGCGGCGACGCTCTTTCCGCTGCGCGTGCCGCGTCCGTACGTGGCCCGGATGCGTCGCGGCGATGCGAACGATCCGCTGCTCCGACAGGTGCTGCCGCTTGCCGAGGAGTTCGCGCCGCAACCGCCATCGTTCGTCGCCGATCCCGTCGGCGACCTCGCGGTCGCGGCGCACCCCGGAGTGCTGCGGAAGTACCGCGGCAGGGCGCTGCTCGTCACGACCGGCGCGTGCGCCGTGCACTGCCGCTACTGCTTCCGCCGCGAGTTCCCGTACGGCGAGCAGCTCGCGAGCACCGGGCACTGGGCCGCGGCGGTCGCCGCCCTGCGCGCGGACACGGACGCCCGCGAAGTGCTGCTGAGTGGCGGCGACCCGCTGTCGCTCGCGACGCACAAGCTCGCTGAACTGACCACGCAGCTCGCCACGATGCCGCACGTGGAGCGACTGCGGATCCACACGCGCCAGCCGATCGTGCTGCCGTCGCGCGTGGACGAAGCGCTGGTGTCCTGGCTTGCCTCGCTGCGGTGGCCGACCACGATCGTGCTGCACGTCAACCACGCGCAGGAACTCGACGGCCCCACGATCGAGGCCCTGGCGCGCCTGCGCGCCACGCGCGCGCACCTCCTGAACCAGTCGGTGCTGCTGCGGGGCGTGAACGACGACGCCGCGACGCTCGCCGCGCTGTCGGTCGCACTGCATGCCGCCGGCGTGCTGCCGTACTACCTGCACGGGCTCGACCCGGTACGCGGCAGTGCGCACTTCGACGTGCCGGACGACGAGGCCCGCCGTCTGCACGAGGCGCTGATCCGGGAGCTACCGGGTTACCTGGTGCCGCGCCTGGTCCGCGAGGTGCCAGGGGCACCGTCGAAAGTGTCGATTTCGTCCGTCGGGACGGCGCGAACGGGGTGATACCATCGTTGCGCTCCGGCCCGTGCCGCGCCGACCCATCGACCAGGAGCCATCCGTGATCGCAACGTCGCCCGGAAGCGCGGCCGTGCCAATGCTGGTGCTCACCCAGCAGCAGGACCACGTCGAGGCGATCAACGCCACGCTGCGCAGGGCCGGGCACGCGGTGCACTGCACGTGGCTCCCGGACGCCCGCGATCTCCCGGACGCGCTGATCCAGATAAACCCCGAGATGCTCCTCGTGTTCGCCGACGAGAACCTCGTCGAACTCGAGACGCTGGCCGCACTCCGCGGCCGCCAGCAGCCCCCGGTGCCGGTGCTGCTGGTACGTGCCGCCATCGACGAGGCCGTGCAGCTGGAAGCGCTGCGGTTCGGCGCGCAGGACGTGGTGTCGCTTGCGAACCGCGAGCGGCTGCAGCTGGTGGTGGGCCGCGAGCTCCGCGCATTCCGTCTAGAGCGCACGCTGAACGCGACCATTTCCTCTGCACGCGAGTCGCAGCAGGCGCTGCGCCAGTTCATGGAGGGATCCGCCGACGCGATCGCCGTGGTCCAGGAAGGCATCGTCGTCGACGCGAACCCGGCGTGGCTCGAGCTGTACGGGCTTTCGGAGCCCGACGCCGCGCTGGGCCTGCCGGTGATGGAGTTCTACGATCCGGAATCGCACGCGGCCCTGAAGGGCGCGCTCGTCGCCTGCCTCCAGGGCAAGTGGGCCGACCAACCCCTGCGGGTCACCGCGCTGCTCGCGGACGGCTCGTCGCTGCCGCTGGAGCTGCAGATCGGCAAGGGCGAATACGACGGGGAACCGGCCGTCCGCATCACTGTGCCGGCCCGTCGGCACGACGAGGCGGCCCTGCAGCAGCGGCTCGCCCGCGCGGTCGAGACCGAGCCGTCGACCGGCTTCCTGCACCGCCGCTGTTTCGTCGAGCGGCTGCGCGAGCGGCTGCAGCAGCCCGTCAAGGGCGGCGTCCGCTTCCTCGCCTACGTGCGTCCCGACCGGGTCGAGCAGCTGATCGGCATGACGGGCGCGCTGGCGTTCGAAGACTTCGTCGCCCAGTTCGGCGCCCTGGTTCGGGAACAGGCGCAGCCGAACGAGCTGTGCGGCCGCTTCTCCGGCAGCGGCTTCATGTTCCTGCTCGAGCGCGGCACGCCGCGCGACGTCGAGGCGTGGGCGGAGAACGTCGTCAGGAAGATCGGCGCACACGTCTTCAGGGTCGACGACAAGAGCGTCACCGTCACCGCTACCGTCGGCCTCGGGCTGGTGCCCGCCTCGACCACGGACCCGGCAGGCCCGGTCGCCGATGCCTACGAGGCCAACCGCAAGGGTCGCGAGAACGGCGGCGCGCAGATCTACTCGGTGGACCGCACCGAGAGCGATTCGCGGATGGTCGCGTACGACAAGATCTGGGTGCGGCACATCAAGGCCGCGCTGATGGAGAACCGCTTCCGCCTGGTTCAGCAGCCGATCGCGAGCCTGCTCGGCGAGGACAAGGGCATGCTCGACGTGCTCGTCCGCATGCTCGACGAGCAGGGCAAGGAAGTGCTGCCGAGCGCGTTCATCCCGGCTGCCGAGCGCAACGACCTCATGAAGAACGTCGATCGCTGGGTGATCGGCGCGTCGATGAGCTTCTGCGCGGCGCGCAAGCCCGCGGGCGTCTTCGTGCGCCTGTCGCGCGACACGGTCAACGACAAGTCGCTGCCGATCTGGCTCGCGAACCAGCTCAAGGCGAGCAAGATCGAGCCGGCCCGCCTGTGCTTCCAGGTCGCCGAGAACGTCGCGATGCAGTACCTGCTCCAGACGAAGGAACTGCGCGAGGCAGTGCGACGCTACGGCTTCCGCTTCGCGGTCGAGCACTTCGGCGCCGGCGCGGAGCCGCAGCGGGTGGTGGACCACCTGCGGCCGGAGTTCGTCAAGGTCGACGGCACGCTGATGCAGGGCCTCGCGACCAACGCGATGCTGCAGCAGAAGGTGAAGGACCTCGTCGAGGTCGCGAAGACCGTCGGCGCGGTGACGATCGCCGAGCGCGTCGAGGACGCGAACACGATGGCGGTGCTCTGGCAGCTCGGCATCGAGTTCATCCAGGGCTATTTCGTCCACAAGCCCGAGGAAGTGGTCCTGGGCTGAAGCGGGTACCGTTCCCGTTTCCGTTTCCGTTTCCGTTTCCGTTTCCGTTTCCGTTTCCGTTTCCGTTTTCGGTCGATGATGCGGGTCCCCGGTTCTCGGCTCGCAGAGGTTGACGCTCGACTGCACCGCACCGAACGGGCCACCCGCCGTGGTCCAGCCGCCTCGCGTGGCGGCACGCATCGCGCGTCCGGTCGGCTACGTACCGGCGACGATGGCGACCGTTACCGGACGGCGCAGCCTGACGCCGCTTCCCGGACGGCGCACACGGAGGGTCGCGAGGGATGCGCGACCGCGGCTCGCTCACTACGGCGGCGTGCCGCACCCGCGCCGGCCGCTGTCGTGGCTGGATCCCGGCGCGTTCTGCATGCTCGGCGTAGGCGCAGGCTTCGCGCTCGCCGCAGCGGTCGCACGACCCGACGCCGAGGTGTGGCTGCTGTGGGGCGACGGGGCCGCCGGTTACGGGCTCGCCGAACACGCTTGCACGCGCGCGCGCGACCGCCGGCGAAGGCCGGCCGGTACTCGTGAACGCGTGGCTCGCGCGCACCGACTTCCGCGAAGGCTCGATCTCGATGCAGACCTGCGCGTCCAGCCGCGTGGTCGCGCGCGGGAGACGATCGAGGATCGCACCTCGTCGACGAACGGCACGGTGCTGCCGTAGCGCAAGTCGACCAACGTCATTCGACGTCGAGGCGCGTCACGCGACGGTAGTTCTTCGGCAGCATCGCGCCGCGCTGTGCTCGCTCGCCGCGGTACTCCTTGATCTCGTCCCAGGACAGCGTCATCGCGCGGTCGCCGCAGATCACGCGCAGCTTGCCGCCGGGGCCGACGACGGCGAGACCCATCATGAGCTCCTTGCGCACCTCGGCCTTGTCGGACGGCACGTTGAACAGCTTGTTGCCGCGGCCCTTCGCGAGCTCCGGGAGCTCCGACACCGGGAAGCACAGCAGGCGCCCGTCGACCGGCGAGCCGTCCTTCTCGATCGTCGCCGCCGCGACCGCGATCAGCGCCTTAGGGTCCTCGACCACGCGCGCGGCGGGCAGTGCCTTCGCGTGCTCCGGCACCGACAGGACCGCCTTGCCGCCGCTGTTGCGGGCGTAGAGTTCCTCCAGCTTGACGATGAAGCCGTAGCCTGCATCCGACGCGACGACGTAGCGCTCGCCCGGTTCGCCCATGATCACGCTCGCGAAGGTAGCCCCGTCCGGCGGATCCACGCGCCCGGACAGCGGCTCGCCCTGGCCGCGCGCGCTCGGCAGCGTGTGCGCCAGCAGCGAGTAGGTGCGGCCCGTCGAGTCGAGGAAGATCGCCTGCTGCGTACTCTTCCCCAGCGCGTGCTCCTGGTACGAGTCGCCGGTCTTGTACGACAGCGCGCGCGGGTCGATCTCGTGGCCCTTCGCCTGCCGCACCCAGCCGGCGGTCGAGAGCACGACGGTGACGGGCTCCGCGACCACGAGCTCCGTCTCGTCGATGGCCTTCGCGGCCTCGCGCTCGACGATCTTCGTGCGGCGCTTGTCGCCGTACTTCTCGGCATCGCCCAGGATCTCCTCCCGCACCAGCTTCTTCAGGCGCGCGGGGCTCGCGAGGGTCCGCTCGATCTCGTCCTTCTCCCTGGCGAGCTCGGCCTGCTCACCCCGGATCTTCATCTCCTCGAGGCGCGCAAGGTGGCGGAGCTTGGTCTCGAGGATCGCCTCCGCCTGCTCGTTCGAGAGCTGGAAGCGCTTAATCAGCACCGGCTTCGGCTCGTCCTCGGTGCGGACGATGCGGATCACCTCGTCGAGGTTCAGGTATGCGATCAGCAGGCCCGCGAGGATGTGGAGCCGCGCGTCCACCTTGCCGAGGCGGTACTGCAGCCGCTTCGTGACGGTGGCCAGCCGGAACGACAGCCATTCCGACAGCAGTTCCTTGAGCCCGAACACCTTCGGCCGGCCGTCGAGGCCGATCACGTTCAGGTTCACGCGGTAGGTGCGCTCGAGGTCCGTGGTCGCGAACAGGTGCGCCATCAGCTGCTCGACGTCGGTCTTCCTGCCCTTCGGCACGATCACTAGGCGCGTCGGGTTCTCGTGATCGGATTCGTCGCGGAGGTCCTCGACCATCGGCAGCTTCTTCGCGCGCATCTGCGCGGCGATCTGCTCCAGCACCTTCGCACCCGACACCTGGTACGGCAGCGCGGTGATCACGACGTCGCCGTCCTCCTCCTCGTAGACGGCGCGCGCGCGGAACGTACCGTTGCCGGTCTCGTAGATCTGGCGCAGCTCGGACTTCGGCGTGATGATCTCGGCGCCGGTCGGGAAATCCGGGCCCGGCACCAGCTTGCCGAGCTCGCGGCTCGTGACCTCGGGCTCGTCGATCAGGCGCACGACCGCGTTCGCGATCTCGCGCAGGTTGTGCGGCGGGATGTCGGTGGACATGCCGACCGCGATGCCCATCGCGCCGTTCAGCAGCACGTTCGGCAGCCTGGCCGGCAGCACCGCGGGTTCTTCGAGCGTGCCGTCGAAGTTCGGCACCCAGTCCACGGTGCCCTGGCCGAGCTCGGACAGCAGCACCTCGGCGTACGGGCGCAGGCGCGACTCGGTGTAGCGCATCGCGGCGAACGACTTCGGGTCGTCGGGCGAGCCCCAGTTGCCCTGGCCGTCCACCAGCGGATAGCGGTACGAGAAGTCCTGCGCCATCAGGACCATCGCCTCGTAGCACGCGCCGTCCCCGTGCGGATGGAACTTGCCGATCACGTCGCCGACGGTGCGGGCGCTCTTCTTGTGCTTGGCGCCCGCCGCGAGTCCGAGCTCGCTCATCGCGTACACGATGCGGCGCTGCACGGGCTTCAGGCCGTCCGCGAGCTGCGGGAGCGCGCGGTCGAGGATGACGTACATCGAGTAGTCGAGGTACGCCTTCTCGGTGAACGCGCGGAGCGGGCGCTTCTCGACGCCCTCGAAGTTCAGTTCGGCGGTCTTCACGGGATCACTTCAGCCAGGTTGCCCTTGGTCTCGAGCCACTCGCGGCGGTCCGCGGCCCGCTTCTTCGCGAGCAGCATGTCCATCAGCTGGTCGGTGTCGTCGACGGCCTCGACGGTGAGCTGCACGAGCCGGCGGGTCTCGGGCGCCATCGTGGTCTCGCGGAGCTGCAGCGGGTTCATCTCGCCCAGGCCCTTGAAGCGGGTGACGGCGACCTTGCCGCGCTTGCCCTCGGCCGCGACGCGATCGAGGATGCCCTTCCGCTCCGCGTCGTCGAGCGCGTAGTAGACGTCCTTGCCGATGTCGATGCGGTACAGCGGCGGCATCGCGACGTAGACGTGGCCCTCCAGCACCAGCGGCCGGAAGTGGCGCAGGAACAGGGCGCAGAGCAGCGTGGCGATGTGCGCGCCGTCGGAGTCCGCGTCCGCGAGGATGCAGATCTTGTGGTAGCGGAGGTTCCTGAGATCCGCGCTGCCGGGATCGACGCCGATGGCGACCGCGATGTCGTGCACCTCCTGCGAGGACAGCACGCCGCCGGCGTCCACTTCCCAGGTGTTCAGGATCTTGCCGCGCAGCGGCATCACGGCCTGGAACTCGCGGTCCCGCGCCTGCTTGGCGGAACCGCCCGCCGAGTCGCCCTCGACCAGGAACAGCTCGGCGCGCTCCGGTTCCTGCGAGGTGCAGTCCGCGAGCTTGCCCGGGAGCGCGGGGCCCGCGACCACGCGCTTGCGCACCACCTTCTGCGAGGCCTTGAGGCGCGCCTGCGCGTTGGCGATCGCGAAGTTCGCGATCTTCTCGCCGGCGTCCGGGTGCTGGTTCAGCCAGACCGCGAAGGAGTCCTTGACGAGCCCCGAGACGAAGGCCGCGCTCTCGCGCGAGGCGAGGCGCTCCTTGGTCTGCCCGGCGAACTGCGGCTCGTGCATCTTCACGGAGAGCACGTAGGCGAGGCGCTCCCAGACGTCTTCGGGGGCGAGCTTGACGCCTCGCGGCACGAGGTTGCGGAACTCGCAGAACTCGCGCACCGCGTCGGTGATGCCGGAGCGCAGGCCGTTGACGTGCGTGCCGCCCTCGGCGGTGGGGATCAGGTTGACGTAGCTCTCCCCCACCAGCTCCGCGCCCTCCGACACCCAGCAGAAGGCCCACTCGGCGACCTCGGTACCGCCCTTGAGGGACGCCGCGAACGGCTCCTCGGGCAGCTTCTCGGCCGTGGGGCCCAGCTCCTCGACGAGGTAGCTCGCCAGTCCCCCGGTGTAGAACCACTCGTCGCGCTCGTTCGTCGCCTCGTTGAACAGCGTGACCTTCAGCCCGGGGCACAGCACGGCCTTGGCGCGCAGCACGTGCTTCAGCTTGGGCACCGAGAACTTGTCGGAGTCGAAGTACTTCGAGTCGACCCAGAAGCGGACCGAGGTGCCGGTGTTGCGCGCGCCGACCTTGCCGACGACCTTCAGCTTCTGGTCGAGCGTCCCGTCGCGGAACGTGATGAGGTACTCGTTGCCGTCGCGGCGGACGCGGCACTCGAGCCGCTCCGACAGCGCGTTGACGACCGAGACGCCGACGCCGTGCAGGCCGCCGGACTGCTGGTAGGTCTTGTCCGAGAACTTGCCGCCCGCATGCAGGCGCGTGAGGATGAGCTCGACGCCCGGCATCTTCTCCTTCGGGTGGATGTCGACGGGCATGCCGCGGCCGTCGTCGACGACTTCGAGCGAGCCGTCCTTGTAGACGGTGACGTCGATCTGGCGGCAGTGGCCGGCGAGCGCCTCGTCGACCGAGTTGTCGACGACCTCGTGCGCGAGGTGGTTGGGGCGCGTGGTGTCCGTGTACATGCCGGGGCGCCGGCGCACGGGATCGAGGCCCGACAGGACCTCGATGTCTGAAGCGCTGTAGGTGGAGGACCGATTGGACGTGTTCATGCGTCGAGCCGGGGTCGTCATACTGTATATATTAACAGTACGACGTCCCCGCGGCAGCCTTGTGTGGGATTCGCGAAGGCGCGCATGGTAGCGGGCGCGTCGCTTCCGCGCGCAATCCTGAAAGCCGGGTAATCGGGGGCGTTGGCGGCACGTTGCCAAGTGCGCGGTGCGCGCCGCCCCGGAGCGAGGCGCGCCGGAAGATCGTGCGCGGGGTTCCCGGCCGGGTGGCGCTGCAGGCAGCGAGGTCGGGAATCGGGCCGCGTTGACGCTGCTCGCGCGCCGCCGCTACCGTAGCCGGATGGCGCGGGCTGGCCGTGCCGATCCCGGAAGAATTGCGATGTCCCAGAGGTCCGCCGTACCCACCGACGTACCCGACTTCGAGGCGGCCATGGCCGAGCTCGAGTCGCTGGTCGAACGACTCGAGCGTGGGGACCTGCCGCTCGAGGAATCGCTGCAGGCCTTCGAGCGCGGCGTGGCGCTGACGCGCACCTGCCAGGCGGCACTGCGCGAGGCCGAGCAGAAGGTGGAAGTGCTGCTCAAGCGGGCCGACGGCGGCGAGACGCGCGAACCGTTCGACGATCTCGACGACGAGGACGACGAAGCGTGAGCGCCGAGATCGTGCCCCCGGACCCGCACGCGGAACGCCTCGCGGCGTACCAGGCGCGGGTCGAGGCGGCGCTGGACGCCCGCCTCCCGCGGGCGGACCAGAGGCCCGAACGCCTGCACGCGGCGATGCGCTACAGCGCGCTGCAGGGCGGCAAGCGCGTGCGCCCCGCGCTCGTCTACGCGACCGGCGAGCTGCTCGGCGTGCCGCTCGAGGTACTCGATGCGCCGGCCGCGGCGGTCGAGATGATCCACGTCTACTCGCTGGTGCACGACGACCTGCCCGCGATGGACGACGACGACCTGCGCCGCGGCCGCCCGACCTGCCACCGGCAGTTCGACGAGGCGACCGCGATCCTGGCCGGCGACGCGCTGCAGGTGCTCGCATTCCAGAGCCTCGCCCACGCGGACACGCCGCCGGCGCAACGCGTGGCGATGATCACGCTGCTGGCCGAGGCCAGCGGCACGCAGGGCATGGCCGGCGGCCAGGCGATCGACCTCGGCGCGGTCGGTCGCACGCTGAGCCTCGCCGAACTGGAGGACATGCACCGGCGCAAGACGGGCGCGCTGCTGCAGGCGAGCGTGCTGCTCGGCGCGGCGGCCCAGCCGGGGCTGGCGGCCGGCGACCGCGACCGGCTCGCCCGGTTCGGCGCCGCGCTGGGCCTCGCGTTCCAGATCGTCGACGACATCCTGGACGTCGAAGGAGATCCCGCGCTGCTCGGCAAGGCCACCGGCGCGGACCAGGCGCACAACAAGCCGACCTACCCCGCCGTCATGGGCCTGGAGGCGGCCCGCGAACGGGCACGCCAGCTCCGCACGGACGCGCTGCGCGAACTCGCGCCCTTCGGCGCCCGCGCCGACACGCTGGCCTGGCTCGCCAACTTCATCGTCGGCCGCTCGCACTGACGCTGTAAACTGCCCGGATGACGCCGGCCGGCCCCTATCCCCGCCTCTCGGGCATCGAGCGCCCGGAACAGCTGCGCGAGCTGCCGGAAGCCCAGCTCCCGGCGCTGGCGCAGGAACTGCGCGCGTTCCTGATCGACACCGTCAGCCAGATGGGCGGCCACTTCGCAGCCGGTCTCGGCACCGTCGAGCTCACGCTCGCACTGCACTACGTCTACGACACGCCGCACGACCGTCTCGTCTGGGACGTCGGTCACCAGGCCTACCCGCACAAGGTGCTGACCGGCCGGCGGGACCGCCTGCACACCATCAAGCAGAAGGCCGGCCTCGCGCCGTTCCCGAGCCGCGCCGAGAGCGAGTACGACACCTTCGGCGTCGGTCACTCGAGCACGTCGATCTCCGCGGCGCTCGGCATGGCGATCGCGGATCGCCTGAAGCACACCTCGCATCCGCGCCGCACGGTGGCCGTGATCGGCGACGGCGCGATGAGCGCGGGACTCGCCTTCGAGGCGCTGAACCACGCCGGCTCGCTCGACGTCGACCTGCTCGTCGTGCTGAACGACAACGACATGTCGATTTCCGAGAACGTCGGCGCGCTGTCGAACTACTTCGCGCGCGTGCTCTCGGGGCGGCTCTACTCGACGATCCGCGAGGGCAGCAAGAAGGTGCTGCGCCGGATGCCGACCGCGTGGGAGCTGGCGCGGCGCTCCGAGGAACACGTCAAGGGCATGGTGCTGCCCGGCACGATGTTCGAGGAGATGGGCTTCAACTACATCGGCCCGATCGACGGCCACGACCTCGGCGCACTGGTGAAGACGCTCCGGAACCTGCGCGGCCTGAAGGGCCCGCAGTTCCTGCACGTGGTCACGCGCAAGGGCAAGGGCTATGCCCCGGCCGAGGCGGACCCGATCAAGTGGCACGGCCCGGGTCCCTTCGATCCCGCGAAGGGCGTGATCTTCAAGGAGAAGGCCAGCGGTCCCACCTACTCCCAGGTGTTCGGCCAGTGGCTCTGCGACATGGCCGAGCGCGATCCGCGGATCGTCGGCATCACGCCGGCGATGCGCGAGGGCTCGGGGCTCGTCGAGTTCTCGAAGCGCTTCCCGGACCGCTACTTCGACGTCGCGATCGCCGAGCAGCACGCGGTGACGCTCGCCGCCGGCCTCGCCTGCGAGGGCATGCGGCCGGTGGTCGCGATCTACTCCTCGTTCCTGCAGCGGGGCTACGACCAGCTGATCCACGACGTCGCGCTGCAGAACCTGCCGGTGGCGTTCGCGATCGACCGTGCAGGGCTCGTCGGCGGCGACGGCGCCACCCACCAGGGTGCGTTCGACGTCTCGTTCCTGCGCTGCATTCCGAACCTCGTGATCATGGCGCCGGCGGACGAGAACGAGTGCCGCCAGATGCTCTACACGGCGGTGACGCTCGACGCGCCGGCCTGCGTGCGCTACCCGCGCGGGCAGGGCCCGGGAGTGCCGGTCGAGAGCGCGATGAGCGCGCTGCCGGTGGGCAAGGCCGAAGTCCGCCGGGAAGGCCGGTCCGGGCTTGCGATCCTGGCCTTCGGCCCCATGGTGCCCGCCACGGCCGAGTTCGCCGAACGGGTGGACGCAACCCTCGTCAACATGCGGTTCGTGAAGCCTCTGGACGAGGAACTCGTCATCCGAATGGCGCAGCGGCACGAATGGCTGGTCACGATCGAGGAGAACGTGGTCGCCGGCGGCGCCGGTAGTGCCGTGGTCGAGCTGCTGCTGGCCCGCGGATACGTGCGGCCGGTGCTGCAGCTCGGCCTGCCGGACGGGTACGTCGAGCACGGCGCGCGGTCGGACAACCTGGCCGCGGCCGGGCTGGACCCGAAGTCGATCGCCGCGTCGATCGAGCGCTGGTGGCAGCCGCGGCGGCTGCGGCCTGCCGCGTCGGAGTGACGCGGCCGGCGGCCTCGCCACCCCCGCAGGCGGTCGAACGACCCGCAACAACACGGGTGCCCCGCGCACCGAGGAACCCATGAGCACCGTCATCGCCCCGCCGAAGAATCCCGTCACCCTCCCCATCGAGGACGTCCAGAGCCGGGCCGACACCCGCCAGATCGCAATCGACAAGGTGGGCGTCAAGGACATCTTCCACCCCGTGCGCGTGAAGGACCGCTCCGGCGGCGAGCAGCACACGGTCGCGAACTTCAACATGTACGTGTACCTGCCCCACAACTTCAAGGGCACGCACATGTCGCGGTTCGTCGAGATCCTGCACATGCAGGAGCGCGAGCTTTCGGTCGAGTCCTTCCGCGTGATGCTGAGGGAGATGGTGGAGCGTCTCGACGCCGAGATCGGCCACATCGAGATGACCTTCCCCTACTTCGTCATGAAGAAGGCGCCGGTCTCCGGAGTGCAGAGCCTGCTCGACTATCGCGCCACCCTGATCGGCGAGATCAAGAAAGGCGCCGTCGAGACGTGGATCAAGGTGGTCGTGCCGGTCACGAGCCTGTGCCCGTGCTCGAAGAAGATCTCGGACTACGGCGCGCACAACCAGCGCTCGCACGTGACGATCACCGCGAAGATCGACGGCCACGTCTGGATCGAGGAACTGATCGACGTCGCGGAGCAGGAGGCCTCCTGCGAGGTCTACGGCATCCTGAAGCGGCCGGACGAGAAGTACGTGACCGAGCGCGCCTACGACAACCCGAAGTTCGTCGAGGACATGGTCCGTGACGTCGCGGGCCGGCTGAACGAGGACGAGCGGATCCGCGCCTACGTGGTCGAAAGCGAGAACTTCGAGTCGATCCACAACCACTCGGCGTACGCGCTGATCGAGCGCGACAAGGACGCCTGAGCGGAACGGGCCAGCCCCCTCGTTCCGCGGGATGGTCTCGGCCCCCCGGTGGAAAATGGGGGCTGCCCCCTCTTCTACTCGTTGCCCTGCAGCCGGCCGATCAGGCTGCGCAGGAAGACCTTGTTGAAGCGCAGCTGGCACGAGGCGGATACCTGCTCCAGCAGCGTCGAGCTGACCTTCATCAGCGTGACGGCCTCGTGGGCCCTGATGGTCGCCATGCGCTTCGCGCCGCGCACGTAGCTCGTCTCGCCGAAGCACTCGCCGGCGTCGAGCAGCCCGATCTCGCGCCCGTGCTGCTCGACGCGCACCGCGCCGGAGACGATCACGTAGAAACGGTCGTCGGTCTCGCCCTCGCGCACGATGTCCTCGCCGGCCGCATAGTTCTGCCACTGGCTCGCGCGGAGCACTTCCCAGATCTCGCCGTGCGAGAACTCGTGGAAGAACTTGAGACGCCGGAGCATCGCGAACTGCTCCTGGCGATCGATCCTGTTGCTCTCGGTCCGCAGACGCTGGTGGACGCGCGTGAGCTCCGCCGCGAAGTCCTGGCCCGTGCGGTAGCGCCGCTCCGGGTCCTTGTGCATCGCCGTCGCGACGACGTTCTCGAGTTCCTCGGGAATGTCCTTGCGGAGCGTGTGGATCGGCGGAGGCGTCGCGTAGACGATCTGGTGCAGCAGCTTTGACAGGTTGCCCGCGCGGAACGGCCGGTAGCCGGTCAGCAGTTCGTACATCACCGCGCCCAGCGCGTAGATGTCCGACCGGTTGGTGATCTCGAGCGACTGGACCTGCTCGGGGCTCATGTACGAGGGCGAGCCCGCGATGCCCTCGATCCGCGAGATCTCGGAGTCCGCGACGATCGCGATGCCGAAGTCGATGATGCGCACGTCCGAGTCGACCGTGAGCATCACGTTCGAGGGCTTCACGTCGCGGTGGATCACGCCCCGCGAGTGCGCGTAAGAGAGCGCCTTCGCAGCCTTGTAGACCAGTTCGACGACGTCGTCGACGCGCAGCAGGTTGTCGGGCCTGCAGTAGGCGGCGAGCGTGCGCGCGCCGTGCACGAACTCGGTGACCACGTAGTAGTGGCCGTGCTCCTCGCCGGCGTCGTAGATCGGCAGGATGTTCGGGTGATGCAGCATGCCCACCATGTGGGCTTCCGACAGGAACATCTTGCGCGCGACGCGCGCCTTCTCGGGGTCGTCGTCGGCCTCGAGGTCGTAGACCTTGATCGCGACGTCGCGGCCGTAATAGGGGTCGTGCGAGAGGTAGACGGAGCCGGTGCTGCCCCGGCCGACCTCCTTGATGATCTCGTACTTGCCGACGCGCTCCGGCACCGTGCGCGCCGGGCGCGTCGCGGTGGGGCCCGGGACGCCACGCGGCCCTGGCGACGGGTTCGACGGGTTCGTCAGGTTGCGAATGGGACGGCTCCGTACGGCGGTACGCCGGTCTGCACCGGGCGGAGGCAGATTAAGTCGGGAAGCCGCCCCGGGCTGTGACGCCGGTTCGATTTGGCCGCAGACGGATCCATGGCCGACCGCGGGGTCGGCGAGCTCGGGCGGGGGCGGTGCCGCGGTCGCCCGGCCGGAGCCGCGTGCGGCGCACTCCGTGACGCAGTTCCGGGATGCGAATGTCCGCGATGCGCTAGGGGCCCGCGCTCAGCGGAAGTGGTCGAAACCCGCCGGCGCGGGGTGGTCGCCGCGCTCGTCCACGACCCGGACGCCCCGACCCGCCACGATCTCGCCGATGCAGTGGCACGCCGGCGCGCCGCCGGCGAGCAATCCCGCGAGCGCGGTGCGCGCGGCCGGCGGCACGGTGAACAGCAGCTCGTAGTCGTCGCCGCCGGCGAGCGCGAACTCGCGCGCCCGCGCCTCGCCCGCAGCCGCGTGCAGCGCACGGGACAGCGGCAGCTCGCGCGCACGGATCACTGCCGCTACCGCGCTCGCAGCCGCGAGCCGACCGAGGTCCTGCGCGAGTCCGTCGGAGACGTCGATGCACGCGCTCGCGATGCCGACGAGGCGCTGCCCGAACGCGACGCGCGGCTCGGGGCGCCGGAAGCGCTCGGTGAGCACCGCGCGGTTGGCGCCGGCGGCGACGAGTCGCCCCTGCAGCACCGCGAGCCCGGCCGCGGCGTCGCCGGGCCAGCCGGTCACGTACACGAGATCGCCGACGCGGGCGCCGCTGCGGCGCAGCGCGCGGCCGGCCGGCGCGTGGCCGAGTACCTGCACGCTGACGGTCAGCGGGCCTCGCGTGGTGTCGCCGCCGACCAGCGACACCCCGTTCGCGGTCGCGAGCGCGCCGAAGCCGTGCGCGAAGTCCTCGAGCCAGTCCTCGTCGAGCGCCGGCAGCGTGAGCGCGAGCGTCGCCCACGCCGGACGCGCGCCCATGGCCGCGAGGTCGGAGAGGTTCACGGCCAGCGAACGCCAGCCGACGTCGGCACCGGATGCATCCTCCGGGAAGTGACGGCCGGCCACGATCGTGTCCACCGCCGCGACCAGCTCGTGGGCGGGAGGCACGACGAGCAGCGCCGCGTCGTCGCCGACGCCGAGCACGACGTCCTCGCGGCGTGCGCCGAGGCTCGCGAAGAAGCGGTCTATCAGTGCGAACTCGGACATCGGCTCGGAGTGCCGCTGCAGGAGACTCGACCGCGGCGCCGAGGCGCGGCCGCCCGCCTCAGGCCGGGTCGCCGTACTCGACCGCCCGCAGCTCGCGGGCCGCACGGTCGAGCACGCCGTTCACGAACTTGTGGCCGTCGGTCGCGCCGAAGCGCTTCGCGAGCTCGACATACTCGCTGATGACGACACGATACGGAACGTCGAGCCGATGGGTCAGCTCGTACAGGCCGAGCCAGAGGATGCCGTGCTCCAGCGGATCGAGCTGCGCCGGCGGGATGTCGGACCACCGCGTCAGCGTCGCGTCGAGCCCGTCGCGGTTCTCCGCGACGTTCATCAGCAGCTCGCGGAACCACGCGCGATCGGCGCCCTCGGACTCGGGGTCGGCCTGGAACTGCTGGTGGACGTCCTGCCAGGGATGGCCGCCGACCTGCAGCTGGTAGAGCGCCTGCACCAGGATGCGCCGCGCCGCGCGCCGCCCCCGCGCCAGTGCACGTGCCTCGCTCTCGCGCGCCATCAGCCGTCCAGCCGCTTCAGCAGGTTCGCCATCTCGAGCGCGGCGAGCGCGGCCTCGGCGCCCTTGTTGCCGGCCTTGCCGCCGGCGCGATCGAGCGCCTGCTCCATCGTCTCGGTCGTCAGCACGCCGAAGCCGACCGGCACGCCGGTCTCGAGCGCGACGCGCGCGACGCCGGACGAGCACTCGCCCGCCACGAAGTCGAAGTGGGCCGTCTGGCCGCGCACCACCGCGCCGAGCGCGACGATCGCGTCGTAGCGGCGGCTCTGCGCGAGCTTGCGGACCGCGAGCGGCATCTCGTAGGCCCCCGGCACGCGCACGAGCTCGAGGTTCTTCTCGGAGGCCCCGTGGCGGAGCAGCGCATCCACGACGCCGTCGACCAGGCGGTCGACGACCAGCTCGTTGAACCGGGTGGCGACGATCGCGAAGCGCAGGTCGCGCGCGAGCAGGTCGCCTTCGAGCGTACGGAGTTCCTTCGGCACGGGTCTTCCTTCAGGCCGCGCCGGAGGCGGCCGGGCGGGCACGCGAGGTCGCCTGGCCGGGCGCCTCGTCCACGTATTCGACGACCTCGAGGCCGAAGCCCGAGAGGCCGAGCATCTGCTTCGGCGCCGACAGCACGCGCATCCGCGTCACGCCGAGGTCCTGCAGGATCTGCGCACCGATGCCGTAGGTGCGCAGCACCGGGGCAGCCTGTGCGGCCGTCGGGCGCGGCCGCTCGTCGCCCAGCGCCTGCGCGGCCTCGACCAGTTCCCGCGGGCCTTCCTGCCCGTGCAGGATGATGACGACGCCGCGACCCTCGTCGGCGATGCGGCGCATGGCGTCGCGCAGCGGCCAGCCGAGTTCGGGCGCGCGGATGCCGACGACGTCGCGCAGGGTTTCCTTCAGGTGCACGCGCACGAGCGGCGGCTCCGCGCCGCCGAGCTCGCCGCGCACGAGCGCGAGGTGCACGTTGCGGTGCACGTGGTCCTCGAAGCCGAGCATCCGGAAACGGCCGAATTCCGTGTCCACCATCCGGTCGAAGATGCGCTCGACCGAACGTTCGTTGTGGAGCCGATAGCGGATCAGGTCGGCGATCGTGCCGATCTTCAG
>Ga0315900_10004982_pt1 | contig 18445 bp, 18 predicted proteins | sample LakEriMetagenome_FD_203521 | JGI IMG/M metagenome (GOLD analysis project Ga0315900, IMG submission 203521) | Freshwater fungal communities from buoy surface, Lake Erie, Ohio, United States - Buoy 12 MA114 | ecosystem: Environmental > Aquatic > Freshwater > Lake > Lake biofilm | place: USA: Lake... | reverse complement strand
TCACTTATGAAACTTATGAAACTTATGAAACTTATGAAACTTATGAAACTTATGAAACTTATGAAACTTATGAAACTTATGAAACTTATGAAACTTATGAAACTTATGAAACTTATGAAACTTATGACACTTATGGAACTTATAAAACTTATGAATAAGGAAAAGTATATTGTCAATAATTTTATGATTCAGATAAAAATAATCCATGCTGCTATTTCACAATAAAATATTCATCAAAAAGTTTCTATCTATATTATTTGATGAATAATCATATTACGGTAGCTTCGGCCAAACCAGTCATTCAATAGTTTAGGCCAAGGAAATCGCAATATGATATCCAAATGGAATATTAAAATGCCATATTGTGGATGTTCTGGCCTTGGACATGTCTAAATAATGTGATCTCATATCGTATAAAAAGGATATAATCAAACAATATATTTGATTGATGACGTGTTATGATACTTTTACCTTATTCATAAATGATACAGTGACACTTATAGATTATTTATTATTAAAAAATTGAAAATTTAATTGGTTGTATGGTTGATTATAGTTTCATTATAAAACATGGCTACTTCCCCTATAAAAAAGAAAAGAAGATCTCCTACCTTCACAGAGAACCAAGATTTTCTATGGGTAAGTGGATGGCTACGTGATACATTTGTAGAGGATAAAGAAGGTTTCGTATCAAAAAACGGAATGTATCATTCGTATTTAATTTGTTGTAGAGATTACAATATCAAAGCAATTAAGAAAAATATATTTGGAAAATATATTAAAATATTATTTCCAAATTCTCGTCCCAGAAGACTTGGGAAAATGGGAAACCAACACCCAGTTTATAGTGGGTTTCGTTACAGAGAAAAAGAAGATAACTTACTCGTTAAATGGGTTAAACGCAATTATATTTTAGATGCTAATTACCAAACAATTTCTCTTGATGAAATATATGATGAGTATGTTTCATATTGTAAAATGAACGGAAATATACAAAAGAATAAATTAGAATTAGATAAAGTGATAACAATATTATTCAATACTATTGAAAAAAAAAATATAGACGATCAAATATTATATTTTGGTATTTCTAAGGTAATCAAACTTCTTCATCATGACCCATATATTTCTTATCTCAATACACCAATTGAAAACTACTATCGACAAAATTTTGAATCCTAATAGTATATGGATCAGATTTGTGCTATAATACCATTACTAATTGTAATTACAAGTTTCATTTATTCGTTAATTTCAAAATTCAGTTTTTATTTTTTTTTATCTTTGGGTATGATTATAGCTTCTTTAACCAGTGAATATATAAAAAAAATAGTTCCACGTAAAGAAGTCTTTTTAAGACCCACAAATCAACCTTGTAAATGTAAATATTATATCACAAAATGCAAAAATATAAAAGAAGTAGGATTTCCATCAACACATGCTTTCATGATGACTTTTTTTGCAATTATGGTTTATATGTATCATAAAAAAATTAATTTACAAGTGACTATTTCTTTGATTATAACTCTTATTATTATAATTCAGCGATACACTTCATTATGCCATAATTCGTTACAAATTATAGCAGGAACATTATTAGGAAGTATCTTTGGTATCTTATATTATAATTTTATTCTTATCTAAGAAAGTTGTTATTACATCATCGATATTGTACTGTTTCAAATATTCATTATATTGGTTATATCTAGGTAATAGTATACTTTTAGCCTCTATTAAATCTTTTGGAGTGTGATCAAATAAATCCATTTTATTTTTTCCCAAATTGAGCAATGTCTCGTATTTCCTTTTATGAATTTCGATACATTTGCCAAACCCAAAATGGACAGGATTAAGAAAATATAACGAGTCTTTATTATGGATTTCCCTATTTAGAACGTTATAGAGTGACCATGCCAGATAATTATATTTTTCTTCTACTGTCATTAACTTCAAAACCTTGTGAATATTCGCCCAAAAACTAATAGGCTTCCAAGACATCATGTTTATTCCAAAATAATTTTTCAAATTTGGATTTTTTTCATTGCATAGATCAGAGATAATAACTAACCTAGAATCATCATTTTTTGAAAATTCAATAATATCGTTTTTTATATTATTGGCAGCTTGTGACATATCATAACCTTCTTTACAATATTGGTCCATACTAATAATAATAGACTTGATTCCGACATCGGTAATTTTTTTATGTAACTGTTTAGCGATAGTTGATTTACCTGCTCCAATGGTCCCTCTCATCAAAATGAGAAATCGTTGTTGTTCTTTTTTGGGGGTAATGGTTTGAATTTCTTCTTTTTTAGTATAGATATTATATGTTCCTTGTGTACATGGCAGTAATTTAATATTTATTTCTGGTTTTTTGTCAATTGGTACTAAGTTTATATGAGTTAATTTTTGATAACAAATTGGACACAATGAATTTTCATTTTTTATAAATAGTTCATAACCTTCTTTGGACAAGACTTGGTTCGGTGAACATTGATAATCACCTGTTTGATTATAGTGTGATAATATCATAAATCCACCTGTTTGACTAGTGTCATCTAACGTAATAATGCATTTATATTCATAGCTATATTCGTTTGGTATATTTATAACTTCTATCTTTTTTGTGATATGAATATAATCCAGTAGTTGTTCAAATTTTTCAATGTTTGGAAAATCGGCTTTAATATGTTCATGACAATGAATTATTTGGTTATTTATTAAAGATTCATCACCGATAGCTAAACATAACGCATACCACATAGTATAAGGTCTAATCGACAACGTTAAATAATTTGTAACAAATAACATACTTTTATCAAAATTATTATTAAACGATGGCATATTACCATTTTGTAAAAATTCCAATTCGGTAATATTGTCGGTTGTTCTTTTCTTCATTAACATAACTTTAGCAATTTCTTGGTAACATTTTTTAATTTCAATATCGACATCTGATTTAATAACTCTTAAAGTTTCACTCAAAAAGATATGCAGAACATCATCGTCAGTCGGGTGTTTACCTGTCATTTTTGAGATGATAGCACGAATCCATTGTCTCATACATTGACACGACATCTCCGAAAAATGAAATTTCATTGGAAAGAGCGGAATTAATTTCCCATCAATCATAATCGATGAATTATTGTACTTATCAAATAGTTTTTGGTCCATTAATTTAGCTGGTACTGAGAGAATAGTTAAAGTGGTTGGATCTGTGGAGATAGATAACGGTAATGTAACAACTTTTTCACTGCACGTTCCCAAACTATCTTTTGTATCTTTATAGAGTAGATTTTCTGCTTCTTTGAACAAATTTTTGACTCTTTCTCTAAACTGACTAATAATTTCTGATTTGCCAGATCGGTCTTTCTCAATTGTATCTGTTAAAATGAATTTCAATAATACAACATCAATACCAGTATCAACAAAAAGTTTGGAATACATGTCAATGACTTTTTTAGTTATTTCTGGAGTTTTATCTTTTGTTATATGATGTAAAGTTTTGGAAAGTTCATTTGCAATATCATAAATTGCGTCAGTTTTCGATTGTAACGTTGGTATTAGCTCTTTGATATATTTATAAAAGAGATCTGATTTGGTTAAATGGAAATATTGTTGTTTGAAAGGTGCATGACCCGGTGGCGTTCTAATATTTTTGAACTGGACATATCCATCTGGATGATTCGGTCCAAATGAAATAAAACTGGCAATCGAATTGGTTAATCCATTTTGTTGAATAATATTAAAAACATCACAACCAGCAGCACTTTGAATTTCACTTAAATTATCGTAATTTCTTGACACATTTTCAACTGCAATAATATTGATTTGGACGTTGTTATAATGGTTCAAGATTTTTTTGATCGATGCAGCTAATTTACTTGAACAATTAATTTTATCAAGATATGTCATATTACCCCATCCAATTTCCCCGTCAGTAATAAGATACAAACTAATAGGATCAACATGATTTAGCCATTCGGAAGGAATCTTGTCAAAAGCAAGCCATGTATAAGTTAAACAATTATTATTTATTTTAGGCTTAATAACATTGTTTCCTATTTCAAGTAATTTAGAAGCTTGAACATAAAATGGAAGAATAATTGTACCGTTCAAAAATCCACCTGTATCGGAATTCCAAAAAAGTGTTCTAAATTGATCCACTTTATTTTTTTCCATCAATGAAAGCATTTTTTCACACATTGTTTCAAAAACAGTTTTATCAGTTCCAATGAAATTAGATTTCACCGATCCTGATGCATCAAAAAGAAAAATAACATTTTTATTTTCCAATTCCGGTGTAATGAATAAAGTTTCCATGAATCTTGTTCTCATACATAAAATTTATTATTATTTAATATATTATTATTTCAATTTTTTATTATACCCAATCCAAAATATTTTTTCCGAATAGCTCATATAGTCACTTTTTACGGTCATTATTGAAAGTATTATAGTATACTATTTCAGTGCTAAAAAAGTTATAAGGTAATTAATTCTTATTTTTATATGATTTTGCTAAAAGGTAGCATGGTAAAATGTCGTTATATTAAGACCAAGCCAGAGTGTCACAATATTAATTCTATAAAATAGATCCATTTAGTCAATTTTATTATTTCTATATTGTGCAACCATGGCTCGGAATCAATACTGATCATTCTCACCATATTACTTTTGGCGAAATTTTTACAATAACTAAAACAGTCACCTTATTACTTTTTAATAACTGAAACAGACAAGCATTATATTTTTGTTATAATTGTACAAAAGTAATAGAACCTCACAACCGGAAAAAATATTTTGGACTGAGTATATTAAAAAATAATGAGTTAAATATTAACTGTATCCAAGACCATGCCGGAGTTCCACAATATTGAAACAATAAAATGAATTATGAAGTCCCGATCACTTAAAGCTACTGTTTTTTAGCATTTTTGTTGATCTTATTTTCCTGGCATTAGGTAGTGTAACATACTTTTCCTTATTCATAAGTGATACAGTGACATTATAGATAATTCATTGATTTTTTTATCATTGAATAAGGCTGGCAATATTATTGTCAAAATATTTTTTATTGATTTGTTATCTCTAATACTTTTATAACAAATTTATTAGAATCAAACAATTCATAAAATAAAACTAGCTATCTTGTTATTTAGGAGATATTTCAAATTTGAGATTAATTTTGGTTAAATCTAGGTACTTGACCAATTTAATATCTTTTTTTAGAACCTCTGAACACATCTCAAAAGTTTGATTTTGAACATATTTTATTGCTTTTGGATTTTGTTTAATTGCTTCAAAACATATTTCAGGTGAACTATTTTTGATAAATTGTAGAGCCAACCCATTTTGTTTGACAGCTTCGCGACAAATAATATCTGTTATATTGTGGACATATTTAACTAGAATACCATTTTGCTTGACAGCTTCAAGACAAATCTCTTCATTTTGAAATTGTAGTGTTGGAAAAATGCTGCTATTTTGTTTGACCGCTTCAAAACATAATTCTGGTGTTTTATTTTGTATATATGACAATACTATTCCATTTTGTTTAACAGCTTCTAAACATAGATCGTATGGTTGTTCTTTAGAATATAATAAAGCATAGCCATTTTGTCTAATTGCCGTTAAAAGTATCTCTTTCGTTGGATTAATGACATATTGAATAGCTTCACCATCTTGTTTGACCGCTTCCATGCATATTTCACCATTTTGATGATTAACAAATCGAAGGGATTTACCGTGCTGTTTGACAGCTTCAATGCAAATTTCAACAGTTTGGTGTTTAACAAATTGCAATGAATCGCCATATTGTTTAACAGCTTCCATACAAATTCCGAGTGTTTGATTTTTAACATAAATTAAACTAAATCCAAATTGTTTGACAGCTTGAATACATATCTCTTCTGTTTGGTTTTTAACATATTCCAAAGCGTTGCAATTCTGTTTAACAGCCTCAATACATATTTCCACTGTTTGATCTTTAACAAATTGTAAAACATTGCCATTTTTTTTAACAGCTACTAAACAAATATCAAAAGTTTGATTTTTGACATATTGAAGTGCATAACCATTTTGTTTAACCGCTTCAATGCATATTTCTGGAGTTTGATTATATATTTTTTGTAACATCAATCCATCTTTCTTGACCAAATCTATGTCACTCGACATTATATTTATTTTGAGGTAAAATATAATATTGTGGGTGTTATAAAAAAATAAATTATTTGATATGTAGAAGCAAAGTGATAACTAGTTTAACTATTTTTTGATCAATTGGGCAGTGTTCAAATTTTCGATTTGTTTGGATCATGATTTTACCATCCAGATTTGTTGTTTTATCGATTGTTCTATAATAAGTTTTATCTTTGATAAAAACAATGGTTCCACAAAACTTGTCACTCCACAAAAAAAATATAAATTTTCCACTGTAGCGAGAAATATTTATGGTTGCAATAGGAGTATTACCATTATAAATGTCAACCTCGCCAATGTCATTACATTTGAAGGTGGTATTTCTGTTCAATTCCTTGACACATTCAAGGACCGTTTGGTATTGTTTATCAATCATAACTATTTGATTCCATGTTTTAGATACTCTACTAATTTTAAATTTTTCGATCAGCGTGACGTAACCTTGAATATGGTACACAAGTTCTGATGGTAACAGTTCCATCTTTGTATGATCGGACTTTTATGTATCTATCAAGAGATTGAAAAATCAATTTTTTCATAATGAATTTATCATGAGGGAAAGTCTAATATGCTACTGATTTGATAAACTATTTTATAATATGACGTTAATCAAATGGAAACCTATTATACATACCATTTGATTGAATTCGTATTGTGGAATAACGGCCTGGAATATTCGTAATATAAAAAAATTGAAAAAAATAATATTTATATATTGGATTAGGTTAATGATTATCAACAATGAAAAGGACAATCTCTCTTCAAAAAAATAGATTTGAGCTCAAAAATTATTTTTCGAGAAGGTGTGCTTTTGGTACACAATCTAATATTAAATATTGCTCCGTACCTCTAAAAGGCAGTATTGACAAGTTGACCAATCTCGATAAAACAAATTCAAGAGTTTTATCCATCGCAGCATTGAAAGGCCATTATGATATTTTAGATGATCTTTCTAAAAATAATCCTAATTTCAAATGGACAGAAGATATTGCTTTTTATGCTGCTTGTCGTGACATGAAGATGTTAAAATGGGTTCGAGAAAGAGGGTGTCCGTGGGATAATCGTGTCTTAGATACTTTAATTCAAAATGAAAATGTGGATGATTTGAGATGGGTTTTAGAAAATGATATTCCTTTATCATCAGAAAGTTATACAAATGCATCACGATACACAACCCAAGAAATTGTTGTAGCTTTACAAGAAGAAGCAACAAAAAGGTTGTGTCGACTATTAGAGGAAGGTGCAAATATTCAAGAATGTGCAGAACTGATTCGATGTGGTGCAAATCCTAACGCTTGTAATTCACTTGGGATGTCAATACTTCATAATATGGTTATAGATGATAAAACTGTAGGTAAATTCATTCAGATGATAAATTTAGGTTGTAACCCAATGACAAAAGATACAATCAATGATTTTACACCTTTATACTATGCAATTAGGTACGCTAACCTTGATATTATTAAATATTATTTGACACATAATTTTAGAATTGAAGATCACATATCGATGTACCAAACCAATATTTTCCATACTTTCGCTCATGAAACTGTAAAATACACAGACCAAATGAGTTTAATAATACAAGAGATATTTGATAAATGCCAAATAGAAGATTTAGAGTTAAAAGATATGGATGGAAATACACCATTCGATTTGGCCAAAAATCAGTATTGGAAAATAGAATTGTTCAATTCATGGATCCATCAAACAGAAACTAAAAGGAGAGATGAACTAAATAAAATATACAAGACTTTTAGTAATGACAAAGAAAAAACAATTATGAAAATTGATTTTATAGTTTCCAATTTAGAAAGATCAAGATGGATTAGCAAGGAAAATTTTATTGGACATTTACAAAATATTAGTTCACTTGATCGTTATCATTTTATCCTCGATGAAGGAAATATCTTAAATAATATTGTTGATGAAATAAGGAAAAAGAATATGAATACTTATCGATTAAATAAAATGTTTTATGATTTATATAACGGTCTTGAATCTAATAAACCATTTTTGAAGATTGGTAACCGATTTCTTGATGAACTGCGCGTGGAATTTGATCAGTTATAATTTATTTATAATATTTTTTATAAAATTTACTGGCTATGACCATATTATGGGTCCACGCAGGAGTTTCCACAATAAAATAACCAGAAAATTGGTCTATTATAATCTATTTTCTGGTTATTTTATTGTGGAAACTTCTGCGTGGACCTATAATATGATTATTGTTGTCATATTATTTTTATAAAAAATATTATAAACTCCCAATTAGATATTTTGATAATATCTAATTGTTATTTGTAATACTTTTTCCTTAAGACGATAATAAAAAATTGATATTTACACTATAAATTATTTAACTTTTTGTATTATATCAAATGAACAGTAAACTATTTCAATCGATTGATTTACAAGATAAAGGAATACTTGAGATAATATCGCTCAATAATATTTCAATTTACATTGTCTACAATCATTTGAGAACGATAGGACAAATTCTTAAATTATTTAAGGAAAATTACGATTATCAAACAAACTCAAACATTTACTATAATTCGAAAACATTAGGAAGATCGATTGAAGAGGAAGATTACGATAAAATACCTCGTGATATGGGATTGGGTAAAATGGAAAAAATTAGACTATCTCAGACAAATCCACTTTATCCTATACTATTGCCAAAACCCCCAGTAGATGATGGATTCGCTCTGTATATTAAAACATTAACTGGCAAAACTATAATTTTGAATGGAATTATGTCAGATCATAATACTTTTGATCTTAAAAGTATGATTCAAGATAAAGAAGGTATTCCTCCAGATCAACAACGATTTGAATTTGCCGGTAAAATTTTGTCAGAAAATAAAACTCTTGCTGATTATAATATCCAAAGAGAAAGCACATTACATCTTATTTTGAGATTAAGAGGTGGAATGTATCATGAGACAAGTGGTAAAGCTGGTAATTATCAACTCCTCAAACAATGTATCCTTTTTCTAGATTAATTTTTATTGATATTAAAAAAATCTTCTTGATTAATGCATTTCCAACCATTTTCCATTAGTTCACATAATTGATAATACCATCTTTGGCAATGTTCATCTTTTGGTTTGTAGTTTTATGGATAAAATATGAATTGTTTATTTTTAATATTTTCTATAACCTCATGAACCTCTTCATTTTTTTTATTTTCTGGAATATATTCCAACGAATATTTATTAAAGGTATATTCAGACAAACAGTGAATATCTGCTATCGGATATGGACAATCCCAATAATTATAAATTGTAACAATAGTTTTATTATATTTTTTGGATGTTAATGTTATTTTTGTTATCTTTTGCCGGGTGTCAATATCTTGTATACTTACAAGATATCTTGCCTTACATCCTTCTTCATATTCAAAAAGATGTCTATATCTCGATCCTGCCGAATCGATATCAGGATCGAAAACAATATCCATTTCATATACGTTATTTTTGGTGTGATATTGGCCAAAAATAGAGATATAATATGAGAACATCACATATTTAATATACGCTATTTCGCGATCTTGATAAACCTTCCAAATTTCTTCTTTGATATTGGAATAGGTATTATTTTCATACTCGGAAATATCATAATGATTTGCGTATAATGTCTTAACGCACAAATGGATTAGTGATTTCATTTATTCAAAATTAATATTATTAACAATCTTTTTGAATTACACCCACTATAAAATATTTTTACCGGGACTTTACAAAAATACTTTTTGTAAAGTCGCGCGATTGGGTGAAGTGTAACTTCACCCAATCGCGGTTAGCACCTTCTATTGCTTTTCTGTGATAATATAAAAAGTATAGCAGTATCCAATATTAATCATAAAAAAGTAATAAGCTTAAACATTCTTATTTTGTATATATTTTTTAAAAAGTAATAAGGTAAATATTAACTATGCCCAAGACCATGCCGGAGTTCCACAATAAAAATTCAATAAAACGGGACCCTATAATTTATTTTATTGTTTCAATATTGTGGAACTCCGGCATGGTCTTAGGTATAGTTAATATTTAGCTCATTACTTTTAAATTAATAATTTAAAAAATAAGAATTATTTAGCTTATTACTTTTTACATTTGAAATGGTATATTGTAATACTTTTGATATTCTGGCTAAAAGTATAAGAGGATATCAATCGGTAAAAATATTTTATGATGGGTGTAATTTCAATCTTTTTATAATGAATACAGTTTGAGAAAAAGTCTAACATATAACTACTAAATTGATTAATCGTATTAAGAATATTCCAGGCTGTTATTTCACAATATGAATTTCATCAAATGGAAACCTATTGTGCGCTACAACCTAAATGTTGTGATACGTGACTTTACAAAAGTGTATTTTTGTAAAGTTCCGGCCATGAATCCACAATATGGACATTCTGATGATATCTGATTATAGTATTGTGAATATCGTGGCCCAAGCGATCGCTTAATAATTCTCCAAAAAAAATGAAAATCTAACTTGTTGGGATACATGCGCAATAAAAATGTTGTAAAAATGAGCCGCCAAATTACTTTTATTAGACACGCGCAATCTGATTGGTATACCACTAAATATTCTTTAGATTATCCAGTTGATACCGATATAACCGAATTGGGTATCCAAGAGGCAGCATTATTAGATTTTACTTTTGATGTCTTAATTATTTCGCCACTCAAAAGGTGTCTTAAGACGTTAGCGTTTTCTAAAATTAAATATAATACAATGATCAAAAGCGAATTATTCAAAGAAAAAGTGTTAAATCTTTTATGTAAAGAGGATGAACAAAGTTATCAGAACAGAGTGACTGAAGCTATAAAACTAATTAATGGAACCGATTCCCTAAATATTGGAATCATAACACACGGAATATTGATTCATGATATTTTAGAAAAATACGGGCATCAGGATGTCTCTCTTGGCCATGCTAAATATTTTACATTGACTATTTGAGTTATTTTTCCGACTACAAAGTAATCGGGAAAATAGAATAAATCTATTGCGTGTCTCAAACTAGTTGAGTCTCATTAATTATTTTATATATCTAATAATACATAATATCTCTTTAAGTATTTTTTAATCATTACTAAAATTATAATGGAAAATCAAATTATTAATCTATATAATAAAAATGGTTGTTACGATCAAGAAAAAGATTATCAGCAAATAAGCACTATTCTTGGGACTTACGGGCAGCAAATAGAAAATAAATATTATTTATACGTTACAAATAACGATGAAATTCAAAAATTATTCACTATTTTTATCTTTTATTACTTGCATAAAATAGAGATTAATAATCAGAAAAAGGTCCATATTGCGATTGATTTTGAATTTAATAATCAGAAAGTGGCTCTTATGCAATTAAAATTAGGTAAATATATCTGGATAACAAATCCAAATCACCCAGATATAAAAATATTTACTAAAAAAATATTACTCAATGATAAAATTTATAAAATTTTCCATGGTGCTGAATCTTTAGATTTACCGTACATTTTTAACGATTTGCTGAAAAACGATTCGAAAAAAATATTTAAATTTATTAAAAAATATATAGATACCCGGTTTTTATGTGAATATGTCAGACACAGCTTGGCAGAATCAGGTAGATGTTCTATTTATGATGCTATGCTATATTTCAATATTATCAATCAAGATAAGTACAAGATATTAGAAAGAATAAATAAATCTCTTGGTCCAATCCAAAATACTTCGTGGGATATTAATTTTTTAAATGATAAAAAAATAAAGTATGCTTATTATGATGTTATTTATCTTGATGATTTACTCTTTGGGATTTACGATACTATTTTAAATCAAACGCCATGCTATAGCAGATCTTATTACTATATTATAGAGATAATAAGGTTTGTAATCTTGGAAAGAACAGAAGTGACGACTATCTTGAAAATAATCAGTCCAATTGTTAATCAAATGAATATTTATTTTGTCAAAATAAATAATGAAACTATAAGATTAGTTGATATTTTTGATCGATTGCATGTGGTTGTGGAAGATGGAAAAGGTAGTTTGGATATTGATTTTATTAAAAGTAATAACTATGTGAGGGGGATTATGAACTATTTGTTAAAATATATTACTTATTGTGTCATTGGAAGAGATTTTGAAATATTTATTAATAAAAAAGAAACAATGTCACAATATATAGAGATTAATATTTTATATAACAAGTTGGAAGAGTATGGATTTATGAAAATGGTGAAATTATTGAGATTATATGAAAAAGGCATTAAATATATAGGAAAAAAATAAATTATAGAAAAATATAATTTTATTTATATATAGTATATAAAATAAATATGTCAAGCTGTGCGATAAATGGTGCATGTTCCCGCAAAGAGATGAATAATATGAATTATCCAACAGATATGGATTCATTATATGCCGACAAAAATTACGATAGACAAACGGCTCAAAGAAGATGTTATGAGAAATCTCCTTTTAATATTATCGAGGGATTTTGCTCTGGGTCTTTTTGGAATAGGTTGATTAAACTAATTATTTTAGCTCTCTTTGTATTGCTTTTAATTATTTTAATTAAAGATTATGTGATGCCTAAAGAGACCGTTTCGCTAGGTACAAAGACCGTTTCAGAATTCGATAATTCATCGGTCAAATTAAATTAATATATAATTAATATATAAATGACAAATTTAGTTAAATTATCAGTTGTATCTATCATGGTTATATTACTTATATGCTTGCTTATGGTGTTATTTGAATCTCCTAAAGAGATAATTCATGTTGGTGCCAGTTCACCATCTGAATTTAATATCGATTTTTTAAATCTATAAAAAAATTAATTTGCGATTATATAGTATAAATATGGATTCCAAGAGTGAGTATGCCCCAGTCTATAACTATGTTTCACCCCCTATTATGCCCGGTATAAGGCATCTTTGTGGTGCAAAAGATGAGAATTATAAAATAATGGATTTTCCCGAAGTACATTATAATTACAATTACTCTAAAGATCCTGATTGCAACAACAAAAAATGTTCCCATCAAATGATGGGTGTTGAAGGGTTCGGTCATATGTCCCCTTTTATTAGATTTTTATTTAGACTTATTATATTTTGCCTTGTTTTAGCATTATGTTATTATTTATATATGAAATTACAAAAGTAATGTGTTAAAAAGCAAAATTAAAATTATTATATAATTTTAATAGTGACAATGAGTAGGATACAAAAATATAAAGAAAGTTTGGTCAGATTTATTAAAGATAAAAGTTGTATTTCGACTACACCAATGGAGCTAAATACCATTATTTATGATAAAATTAAATGTACGGACTTGGTATTTCCAACCTTACTTCTTACCATAGTCAACAATCAAAATAAAAAAAATCATATAAGCGTTCAAGGATATTATTTAGCAGCAATTGTAGAATTCATTTCGCTCTATAGTAAAATAATTGAAGATAAGAATAGTCATAACCGATTAGGGATGAGTAATTATTTACTATTTTGTATCAACAAGTCTTTTGAGCAAAATACAGAAAGTTTAAAGAACTCATTGGCAAATTATAATATTATCGACAATATTACCAACTTAATGAGTATTTTAAATGAATCGATCAAAAATATATTTACATTGGATGAATTTAAATTTAATCTCGATCTTGTAAATCAAAAATGTTCGAGTGATATTATAGATTGGTATCTTAAAAAAAAATGCGATGAGTATATTAATAAATTTAAATCTTTAAAAAGAGTGACTAAAGAGTCAATGGTTGAATATATTGAGAGAAAATATATCAATATATCGGAATTATCTTTGTATATGGGATGGATAGTTGGTTTGGGAGACATTAAAGATATTATAAAACTAAAAAAGGCCGCAAGAGCATTTGGTATAATGTACAAAATAGTAAGTGATTTTAAAAATCTTGATCTGGATATTAAAAATAGTGATGAGATGACTTCAAATTACGTCTTGAATTACGGATTCCAAGATGGTTACGAAGTTTTTTTAAATAATAAGCAACATTTTATTGAAGAAGCAATGATTTGTAATATCTACACGAGTACAATTAAAGAAATTATTAATTCAATTGAAGAAGAAATTGATCAAATTATAGATCAAACATCACCAGATTTGAAATCGCACTATAGTAATTATTAACTAGACTATCATTAACGAATCAATATCTTTAATACTATTAAATATTTTTTGGGATATAATTACAATACAGTTACTATTGATTTGACCCAAATTAATTTTAATATTATCTATTTCGAAAATATAATTACAAAAAGAAGGATCTATACTAGGACATTTAGTGTTTTTAAATTTTATTAGATTTTGTTTCAAGTCAAGTATTAAATGGAAAAGAAAATCAGAAAGTGAATCTTCTCTAATAAAATGTCCAAAATTAAAAAGCTTATATGTTTTATCTTCGTAAATTTCTAATCTCATATCAGCTTTATTGACCCCTCCCAATTTCCGTGCAATAAAAATTACCTTTTTCTTGACTTTTTGTTGTTCTTCTTTATAATGATAATAACAAAAAATAGATACTAGTATAGTAATAATAATAAATAATATAGATATTATCCATATAGTGTGTGCTTTCATCTTTATAATATATAATTACTAATTTTTCTTTTTTCCCATAGTTCAATTAATTTATAAGTATTATATATTATGATTGTACGCACAAAATTGATAAAAAATAACACTAAAAATCACATCAAAAATAGTAATAAAGATGCAAAGGGATGGGATTATTTACTAAATACGATAGATGAGGTAAATAGAGAGTGCCCATACGACAAAGATAATGGGTATAAATATATTATGTGGAATGAACAAGCCAATATTAATTTCCCTATTTTATATTTAGCAAGCATCTATTTACATATTTATGCAAAACAAAAAGGATGTGATACATTCTTATTTGCAACTCGAGATTGTTCACATTGGCACAGAATTTTCTTAAAAATGTTCCCTCAAACTAATGTACACTATTTTAACTGTTCGAGGGTTATGTTAGAAAAAGCCACCAAAAATGGGAATGAAGATTATAATATTTATGTTAAAAGTTTAGTTACCGATGTTGATAAAACTATTTATATCGATTTACATGGGACCGGTAAAAGGATATTTAATTATTTTGAAGCAACTTTCGGAAAAGTACCATATTGTTTTTTACTTTCTGCAACTTATAAAACATATAACCTTTTCCCCGAAATTTCACAACAATATTATCAACAAGGGAAATTTATCAATTTAGTTTTTAATGCTAGAGGAAGCCCAATTGAAATGTTAAATTATGATTTGGTTGGGACATTACAAGATTTTTCATTTTTAATTGGTCCTATTAGAGATAAATTAGAGTATGATAGAGAATTGATCACATTATATCACGATGCTATGGATCACATTATTAAAAAAATACAACCTATCAAAAAAATTAAAAAAATAGAAAAATGTGATTTAGTGTCCTTAAATACTCTTATCGATCAACTATACGATTGTATTAAACAAACAAGGCCAGTGATTGCAAACAGAATGATGCATGTGTCTAAACACGAACCTAATAACAGTGGAAAATTCTTAAAAAAAATAAATTTCACAAAAATATTGTCGAATAATACAACTTATGGCGTCATATGGGAGGGATCTATTGAAGGACAACCATGTGTCATTAAAATGGTTATGCTAGATTCAGGTCGTTCGATAGATGGAACTGAAAAGAAAGATATAAAACCATTTTACCATAAAGAGTTTATAAATAAAAAACAAATGTCCGTAAAGAGTTTTCTCAATGAAGTTCAAAATATTACTAATTTAAGTAGTATTGGGTTATCTCCCAAAATGTACGGATATTGGATTTGTGACAAATTATACGATTATCATTACGGTTTCATAGTTACGAAAAGGGTAGAATGTTCATTAAAACATGTTATTATTGAACGGGATATGTCTAAGAAAGAATCCATCATTATTGAAAAAATGATCAAAGAATTACATAAAAACGAATTTATTCATGGTGACCTAAAACCAAGTAATATCGGTGTTAATCTTAATGATAAAGGGAAAATAAAAGAGTGTTATTTATTCGATTGTCAAAAGGTAAAATGCAGTCGGGATTGTAGTCTACAAACATTCAATTTACTCATCCAAAGAGACTGGAGCACCTACCATAGACACATTATTAAAAATAAAAGTGAAGCAACTGCTTAAATATTAACTATATAATCCTTTTTTATATTTTTGAATAGCACTTTTTGCTGTTTTGGAATAGTCCAGAATAGGTTTAGGATATTTAGTTTTTGGATATAATTTATGGTATAAATGCCATTCATGAATATGTTTATTTTCTACATTTTCTAATTCAGGAATCCATTTTTTGATATATTTACAATCTGGATCAAATTTTTTAGATTGCAAAACAGGACTAAAGATTCTAAAAAAAGGTTGGACATCTGATCCACATCCCGCAACCCAAAACCAATTACCAATATTTACTAAAACATCTATATCTACTAACTGTTGACTAAAGTATAACTCACCATCACACGGATGGAAACTCATATTCTTGGTCAAAAAAGAAGCCACTATTAATCTCCCCCTATTTTCCATGTAACCTATCTTATTTAGTTGTCGCATAGCAGCATCAACAATTGGGTATCCCGTCATCCCATTACACCAAGCTTCCCAATCTTCTTTTTGTTTTTCTGTGGCTGTTGCATAAGTAATCCATTTAACACGGTTATAATGCTGGTTAAATAGTTTTTTTTTATAATCATCAATAGATGTATTGGGATAATATTCACCGATATTGTAATAAAATTCTCTCCAAAAAAGCTGTTTGATTAAATCGTTTTTAAGACCTAATTTTTTCTTGATCTCATGATATACTTCCCTTATTGAAACACATCCAAATTTTATATATGCTGACAGTCTCGTTGTTGGTTTATGAAGTATATTTCTTTCATCATTATATTTTTTAAATTGATCTATATTTTTTAATATTTCTAACCCTAGATCCCTACCCCCGTGGACACTTATCGAATCGTTTTGTTTATAGAATTTTTTTTTATCGTCATTAAACTCAAATGTAATATTTTTTGAATAATAATTTTGATAATTATTTTTTTTGACATCCGGAATAGTTATTTGTCTGGCATTATTAAAAAAAGGGGTAAATTTAGTATAGATTTTATTGTTGCTTGTTTTAGCTGTACCAACAGGTAGTAATAGTATGTCTTCAATAGATTCAAATTTGACTTTATATGAATCACACACTTTCTTAATTGAATCGTCCCTACTCTTGCTATAACTTGTATAATCCCTATTCACAAAAATAGCATCAATCTTTTCATGTTTAATTAATTTTTTAACTATTTTATCAGGAGTCCCATAAAAGTAGTATAATTTGGCTTTCTTTTTTTTGAGGTCTTGATTCAAATTATCCAAAGATTCCATCATGAATTGAACACTATTATTGGATTTAAATTTATTGTGCACAAGTTGTTCTGGTGTCATAATGAATATCGGTATAACTGTAATAGATTTTTCTAAAGCTAATAATAGTCCAAGATTATCTTCTAACCTTAAATCTCTTCTGAAAATAAAAATGGTTTTTTTGTATATTTTCATTATATATTATTTTACATAAAAAAATTAGTTGATAAAAGCCAAAATAAGTTGACTCCCCAAAATAATACCTGAAACAGTACAAAAAAAGAGAATAATAATTTTTTTGACAAAATCAAAGAGCTCAGTCGATGTTCCAATTGTATGTTTAATGATAATTGAACCAACTAAACAACCATTGACACCACAAACAATCACAAATATAACAAAAAAGAGTGCAAAATCCATTTTGATATTATCGTTTGTCCTTTAATAGAATCAATAATTAGTGGGAAGTTCAATTTTTTCATAATGAATATGTCTTGAGGAAAAGTATGTTAGGTAATCAATAAATTTAATCTTGTTTGGATAGTAACTTTTTATTAATATTAATGCATTAAATGATATCATGGTTGTTATTGTCACTAAATGGTATAATAGGTATCATTTAATGCATTCCATCAGCCAAGATAATTATTAAAATGAATAAACCAGGCCAGAATAATAACAATATGATTTCCTGATATTCATCGGGATATTCATATTGTTATCACTCTGGCCCGGAATATCTAATTTGCAAGATTCATTGTTTTATTTATAT